>MDTE01139887.1_pt1 | contig 37217 bp, 30 predicted proteins | sample 811231 | NCBI WGS metagenome assembly MDTE01 (sample SAMN05326651, study PRJNA326480) | marine metagenome | isolation source: seawater | place: Indian Ocean: Red Sea | collected 2010 | reverse complement strand
GATGTATTATTTAATTCTTCGAAATAATGTAGATGGGTAAAAATAAGATCAAATTTATTTTTTTTTATTTCTTTTAATTTTTCTTTTAATCGTGTATATTCTTTATTTAAAAAAATAACATGTTTAATGGCACTATAATTTGAATTTTTATTAATTTCCCCATATGTTATATTTTCCAATTTTGGATTATCATTAAACCACCCATGATTATAAAAAATTATATCAGGCATAAATTGTGCTTTATTAAATAAATCATCTAAATCAATTTTATATTTTTCAGTGTAATGAAAATATTTAGCAGATATTTCTTTCAAAGAATTCATAAATTCGTATTGATATGAAGCCGCACTATAAAGACTGTAATCTGGGCCAACTACAATTATATTCACATTTAATGTTCAACATAATTTCTTACTATACCATCTATAAATTAGATATATTTCAAAATTTAATTTAATTACCAAATTATTCAAAAAGGTTATAACTTTGTTCAAACTAATATTAAGTATGATTATTAAAAAGTGAAACAAGCAACTAGTATTTTAGTAAAGGTTTCTTTTAAACATGTAACCTTTTCAATTAAAAATTTATGTCAAATATAATTCCTATAATTTTATGCGGGGGAAGGGGGACTAGATTATGGCCTCTTTCTAGACAAAGTTATCCCAAACAATTTTTAACTCTCTCTGGAAATACAAACAAGTCACTTTTACAGGAAACGCAAGCGCGAATTTCTGATTTAGATGAAATAGATAATCCTATAATAATTTGCAATGAGGAGCATAGATTTCTCGTTGCCGAGCAAATGAGGCAAATTAAAGTGAAGCCAAAAGCAATCATACTTGAGCCTTATGGTAGAAACACAGCTCCCGCAATTACTCTTTGTGCTTTTAAAGCATTAGAATTTAATGAGGATTCTTTATTAGTAGTTTTATCCGCTGATCACATAATAAAAGATGTTGAAACCTTCCGAAAAGTCTTAAGAAAAGGATTTGAGTATGCTTATAAAGATAATCTTGTGACATTTGGAATAATTCCAAATCGCGTTGAGACTGGTTACGGATATATCGAAAGCCTATCCAAGATTGACAAAAATAATCTAAGTGCCTCAAGAATAAAAAAATTTATTGAGAAACCAAACAAAGAATTAGCTTCTGAATTAATTAATTCTAAAAGATATACATGGAACAGCGGTATGTTTGTTTTTAAAACTAATTTAATAGTGAATGAAATAAAGAAATATGATCCATTAATACATTCCAGTTGTAAAGAAGCTATTTCTAAAAGTGTTCAAGATCTTGATTTTATAAGGATTGATGAAAATTCATTCGCAAAAACTCCCGATTTACCTATTGATATTGCAGTTATGGAAAAAACAGACAAAGGTGTTGTTGTTCCACTTGATGCTGAATGGAGTGATATAGGAAGTTGGAAATCACTTTGGGATAGTGAAGAAAAAGATTTATTCGGTAATTCAATTAAAGGTAAAGTTTTAAACCAAGAGTCTAGAAATTGCTTAATAAGAAGTGAAAATAGGCTTTTAGTAACTATTGGCTTAAAAGATTTAATTGTTGTGGAAACACCCGATGCAACACTAGTAGCAAATAAAAATCATGCAGACAAACTAAAGTTATTAGTCCATCAATTAGAGAAAGACGGTTATTCTGAGGGTGCTTTTCATAAAAAAATATATAGACCTTGGGGATCTTATACCTCTTTAATAGAAGATGAGGGGTGGCTTGTAAAAAAAATTGAAGTTAATCCTGGTTCAAAACTTTCTCTACAGATGCATAATCATAGAGCTGAGCATTGGATAGTTGTTGATGGAATAGCTGAGATACAAATCGATGAAAGAAATTTTCTACTCCAAAAAAATCAAAGTACTTTTATCCCCCTCAAAGCCAAACATAGATTAATAAATCCTGGCAAAACGACATTAACCCTTATTGAAATTCAAAGTGGGAAATATATTGGCGAAGATGATATTGTGAGATTTAAAGATGAATATGGTAGAGGTTAATAATCAATAAATAATTCAATAATTATGAAAAAAATAACAATAAATCTTTCTTTTTATAATCAAGACAAAATATTGAAAAAGCATGTAAGAGAGTGGAATTCTTGGTCTAAAGTAATACTTGAAAACTTCTCTTTTTGCATAGTTGACGATTGTAGTGCAAATAGAGCAGATAAAGTTCTAAAAGGAGTTGATTTATCTAAAATTGATTTGTCTATTTATAGAGTAAAACAAGATCTAAAATGCAATATTGCAGGGGTAAGAAATTTATCGGCAAAAATATGTAATACTGACTGGATTCTTATGTTAGATATGGATACCTTTGTTTCGGAGAAGTTTGCAAGTTCTATTTTAAATTTAACTCATGAATCAAAAGGATATTGCTATAAATTCAATAGAAGAGTAAAGAAAAATCCTTTTCACAAAAAAAATAATCAAATACATCCTGCAGTTTGCCTTATTAGAGTTGAGGATTACTGGAATGTCGGGGGATGCGAAGAAGATCTTGTAGGACACTATGGCCAAACAGATCCGATTTTCTGGTATAGAGCTGAAGGCAAATTAAAAGTCAATTGCAAAAGAGATCTTTATCTTGACTATATTCCTGAAGGTGAATCAAAAATAAATCGAGATACTAAGCATAACTTAAATTTATTTGAACAAAAAAAAGTAAATGATACTTGGTCTACTGATTTTATAAGATTTGATTGGGAAAAGATCTATTAATTAATTCCATAAAAGCTTTTAAACCAATTCGCAAACTTCCCAACTCCATCTTCAATTTTTGTTTGTGGGGCAAAATTAATCCAATCTTTAATTCTTGAGCTGTCAGAGTAAGTTATCTGAACGTCACCCTGTTTCATTTCTTCAAAGTTTTTAAATGCTTTACATCCTAAATAGTTTTCAAGAAGATTTATAAAGTTTATTAATTTAACAGGGTTATTATTCCCAACATTAAATACACGATATGGGGCTAAAGAACTAGAAAAAGGCATTTCTTCTCTTATTGAATCTTCTAATTTTGTAGCAGGTTTATAACAACACCTATAAATTGTCTCAGTTACATCATCAATATAAGTAAAGTCACGGATCATATCACCATAATTAAAAATGTTGATTGTTTCTTTTTTTAAGATAGATTTTGCAAAAATCATTGGCGCCATATCTGGTCTCCCCCAAGGTCCATAAACAGTAAAGAATCTAAGACCTGTTGTAGGTATATTAAATAGATGACTATATGAATGTGCCATCACTTCGTTAGATTTTTTAGTTGCCGCATAAAAACTAACAGGGTGATCTACATTATGACTCTCTTTGAATGGAACTTTTTTGTTTCCGCCATAAACAGAACTACTTGAAGCAAAAATAAAATTATTTATTTTATTCTCTCTGCACAATTCAAGAATATTAAAAAATCCAACTAAATTTGCTTTTACATAATCTTCAGGATTAGTTATTGAAAATCTTACCCCAGCTTGTGCTGCTAAATGGATAACCACATCAAATGAATACTCTTCACATATTTTTTCTAACTGATCACGATTTTCAATTGAAATCTGATGGAAGAACCATTTTCCGGAAAATTTATTATTGCATTCTTCAATTTCAAATAGTCTAGATTTTTTTAGGTTGACATCATAATAACTATTTAAATTATCTATACCTATTACATTTTCTCCATTGATAATTAATCTTTTGGCAATTTCAGAACCTATAAAACCAGCAGCGCCAGTAATTAAAAAAGTTTTTTTATTTTTTATCATCCTTAAAAATATATTATGTTTTATTCTAAATTAAAATATGCAAAGAAATTAATTTATAAATCGTTTAATATCGTAGTTTTTGAATTGATTTATGCATTATAAAATTTTCCATTTAATTTTTAAAAAAGAATTATTCTTTTGTTTTTGAAATCTTAGTTAATTACTTTTTAGATGAAGAAAATCAAAGTCTAATTATTTTGAAAGATTTAATTTCTATTTAAAGATTTTTTTAGAGTTTAAATTATTTCCTTTAAATCCAATATTTGACTTTTTTAGTCTTTTTTTTAAAGAATTTTAAATAAATCTTTTAGATTAATTTTAAATATAAAAAATCATAAAAAATTTTAAAGATTTTATCGTAGGTAGTACAATCTATTATTTTTTTAATGTATAGTAGTTTGAATATTTTTATCAAATGAAATTATTCAATAAAGGATTAATTTCCTTATTTATAATATTATCTACTTTTGCTAGCCTCTCTTTTTTAAAAAAAGAGACTAAATTTTTAAAAAATACATTTAAAAAGAATTTAGTAACTCCGAAATTATCTAAGGAGAATGATAAAAAGTGGGCTAATGAAATTCTAAAGGGGGGATATCTTTTGCTTTTCAGACATGCTGAAAGAGAAAAATGGATTGATGTTCAAATGTATGACGCCTTAGAGTCTGATTTACATAAGAATGGTTTTAATGATTCTAGATATGCCGAAAAAGATTATTTTGATAAAGCAGTATGTTTAAATTCGAGAGGTAAGATTCAAGCTAAAGCAATGCAAGAGGTAATAAATTATTCAAAACTTCCGATCGGATATGTCATTTCTAGCCCAAGCTGTAGGGCAAGGCAGACAGCTAATCTAGTTTTTGGGGGATATCAAAAACTTGATAGAGATTTAGTGCATTATGGACCATACGATGAAAATCAGGATATTAGAAACCAAAAATTAAAGAACTTGTTCTTATCCTTACCTATTCAAGATAATACAAATACAGTTATTTCAGCACATAATTCAGTCGCTGACTGTGGAGTTTTTGTAAACAAATTTTGCGATTTAGGTTTGGAAGAAGGTGGTTTTTACGTTATTGAAAAAAATAATGACAACTTAAAACTAGTTTATGAATTTCACAATTTTAATGACTTTAGTAAAGTATTCTTTAAAAGGTGAATTAAGGAAACAATCAACAAAAGAAAAATTTATAAATAATCTATGACAAATTTTAAAATAAGTAATATTATTTATTTACTAAAAATATTTACTATATTTCTTTATGGGAAAAATATAATCCCTAATAGAATTATTCCTAAAAAATTAAAAAAAAACTTTGTAACTGGAAAAATATTTTATTTTAAAAGAAAAATTAAATATTCAAATAAAGGTTATTTTTATGTAAATCCTTTGCCTAGTCAACAAGAATTAAACTCATATTATAAAAATTATTATTGGGAATGGCTTACTAGTGGATCTAAAATGGATGTTGGTATTAATCGAAGAGATTTAGAGCATTACAAATTATTAAAAGAATATTGTCCTGAATTATATGATTCAAAGTCTAAAATTTTAAACTTTGGAGCAGGAGATGGTGGCATTTCTCATTTGTTTTGGAATAATAAATCTCATGTAGTTAATATAGATCCATCTCCAATGAATTTTGATTACCCTGAAAGATGGGAACAACATAATACAATTTTTGAAATAACTAGTGATAACTCTTTTGATTTAATTTATGGATCTCACTCTTTACATTTAGTAAGCGACATCAAACTTATTTATGAGAAAATAATTGGTTTATTAAAACCAAATGGATATATATTCTGGGAAATACCGAATGGACAAAATCCTGCAAATTGTGGGTGTAATTACAAAATTAAAGCAGCACATACTTATTACCTTACTAGAAAATTCTTTAAAAATGATGCTAAATTTAAAGTCATACTTAATCAGTTGAATACCCCTGGAACTATTCAAGAGATTAATTCTGATTTATTAGGCAGAAATATAAGGTATTTAGGTAAGAAAATATAATTAATAAGTTAAAATTTTGAAAAATACTCTAATAAAAAAATCCAATTTTCTCATCTTTATTTAGATAAAATCGTATTACTTTAAAAATACTTAGTCCATGTTAAAAAAAGTTTAATGGATAGAAACCAAGGGTAGATTTCCTTCATTTTAAAACCATTAATAGGAATAAGACTACTTTCAATAATTTTTTAATTTTAAAAATGGTGCAACTTTAACATTTTTAAAATAATCTCATGAGCTTATCTAAAGCTAAACCAATATATTTATATCTAAATTTCCTTATTGTATTCAAATAGTTTTTAGGCATAAACTTGGCTAAAACATATTTAAAAATTATTTTTATTGCTCTTATGATTTGTGCATTAAGGTAGCATGATTTTAATTGTTTAAGAAGTTGTTTTTTGTTTAAGGGAGAATTTGACGATATGCCATCACAATAAAATTTAGAGACGATCAAATTACATATCTGAACATTTTTTAAGATATTTATATTGTCGATTAACAATTGATCAGCTCCAATAACTACATCTTTATATAAATTTTTTTTGTGAAAATCAGAATTGAATAAAACTGACTGATGATTTGGATAAAAGAAATTAGGTAAAAGTTTAAATAATATTGAGTATAAAAATATACTTTTAGGAAACCTAACAGGATTCATTCCTAAGAAATTTTTTTTTGTATCAAGTGATTTTGATCTAAAAAATACTGCATTAGTATTTTTAGACTTTAATGTTGATAAGTATTTTATGAGAGATTTTCCATTAATAATTTCATCTCCAGAATTAATAAATTGAATCCAATCACTCTTAGCATAAAAAATCCCTTCATTCATTGCAGAAAAAATACCTTTTGTATTTTGACGATAATATTTAATTTGAAATTCTCTTTCAAATTTTTTAATTAAATTCTTTTCATCACAAATCAATTCTTGATTAGTAGCAGAAACTATTATTGATATAATTTTAAGTCCAATTATCGAATTAAGAGTCTTTTTGAGGCCTCCTAAATCGTTTTTAGTTACGGTAATTATTGATAATATTGTTGAGGGAGAGTTTTTGATCATTTGTTAATTAACAATAAAGTAATTTTTTATTTTGATCTTGTAGATTGTTATAAATAATTTGATATTTAACAATCAATATTAGCAATTAATTTATTTAAAAAATTATTACTTAATGTAAGCCAAGAAAAAATATGAATTTTTATCTGATAACTTTATAAGTTACGATTAAATAACGAATAAAGAAATTTTTGTAAAAAGTATGTCTTTATATAAAAATAAACAAATCATTGAAGTAAAAAAATCATCTCAACCAACTGCTTTTATTATTAAATGAAGGAAATTATTTATTTATATTATTTAGAATTTTTTTTAAAAAATAATTATTTGTAAACTTATTGAGAAAATGAAGGTTCTATTTGTTGGTTTGGGTTCTGTAGGACAAAGGCATCTAAGAAATCTTATTAAACTAATTCCTGATGCACAAATAATGGCTTATAGACAAAATAAATCAGTTCCTTTTTTATCAGAATCAAACACTGCATTTAAAAATATAAATATAAATGATTTTTATAACATAAAGTTGTTTGATTCTTATGAATCTGCTTTAAAAGCAAAACCAGATTTAGTTTTTATATGCAACCCTTCTAATCTACACTTTGATTATGCTTTAGATGCCATAAAAAGTAAAATTTGTGTATTTTTAGAAAAGCCAATATGCACTAATTTAGAAGAAGCGAAAAAACTAGTTGAACTTGAAAAAAACATTCAGAATAAAAAATGCATGGTTGGTTATCAATATAGATTTAACCCAGTTTTATTAAAAGTCAAAGAAATACTCAACGCTAACAAGTTAGGTAATATAGTTAGAGCAAACTTGTTTAATGGAGAGTATTTACCCTACTGGCATCCTTATGAAGACTATACTCGTAGCTATGCGGCAAATAAAAAGCAGGGCGGTGGAGCAATTTTTACACAAATACATGATTTAGATTATGCGATATGGCTATTTGGTTTACCTGAAACTGTTTATGCTAAGGGTGGTAAACTTTCAAACTTAAAACTTGATGCAGAAGACAGCGTTTGTCTGCTAACAAATTTTAATTTCAATGATAAATTGATTCCAATTAGCTTTAGCATAGATTTACTTTCATGGCCTAGTAAAAAAACAATTGATATAGTTGGTGATAAAGGTTCTTTAAGTGCTGATCTTTCTGAAAATAAAATAATTTTAAGTGATATAAAAACTAAAAAACAAGAAATTATTGATTTTTCAAATATAACTAGAAATGATATATTTATTAGTCAAATGAGGCATTTCTTAGATTTTTATCACAAAAAATGTCCTCCTCTTGTTGATATTTATGAGGCACAAAAAAGTTTAATTTTTGCATTTGCTGCAAAACAATCTTTAAAAGAAGAAAAAATAATCAAAATAAATTTCAATTGATGAAAAATAAAAAGATCAAAGCGGGCATAATTGGTTTAGGAAATATTGCCTATAGAATGGAAGAAACAAAAAATGAACAAAGAATATGGACTCACATAAAAACCTATCTTTCCAATGAAAATATTAGTGAAATTGTTACTCTAGAATCTAATAAAGAATCAATTTTACAATTTAATAAAAAATATCCATCAATTAAAGTAACTAATAATTTAGAAGAATTTCTTCTCTTTAAGCCTGATGTGGTAAGCATATGTACTCCAACTTCAACCCATTTTTCAATCATTAAAAAATTAATAAAAGGCGGAATAAAAAAAATATGGTGTGAAAAAATGTTATGTAATTCAGAAGAAGAGGCGATTCAAATAAAAAAATTATGTGAAGAGAACAACATATGCTTATTAATAAATTTTATGAGAAGATGGGATGATTTATTTTTAAATTTTAAGAAAGAGATAGAAAAAAATAATTTAGGAAGGATATACACCGTAATTGCTAAAACTTCTACAGCTTTCAAAATGCTTTCGAGTCATATGATAGATCTTCTTATTTGGTATTTTGGTAAACCAAGATTAATATATAAAGAACTTCAAACAGACTATATAAGAAATGTTCATGGAGAGAAGGATTATGGAGGGACAGCATTTCTTAGATTTGATAAACAAGATTGTCTTTGCATTTTGCATTCTAGAAGCTCTTCTCCATTTAATTTTATTTTCGAAATTGAAGTTTTATGCTCTAATGGAGTTTTAATTATAAATACTCTTGAGGAAATGATTCAAAAAGAATATCTCGAAGCAGTACCTGCTAGTAAAGAGCATAAAACTTTAAAAATTAAAAATAAGATTAAAAATACTTATAGCTATTCAAACTGTAGAATGAAAAGACAATTAGATTTCTTAATTATGAATAATGGGTATAATAAATTAACTGAAGAATTAATTGATGATTCAATAGTTGGATTAAAAATATTATCTGAAATCACTCAAAATGATAACTAACGATAAATTAGCCCTTTTTGGTGGTACTCCTATAAGGAAGAAAAATTCATTCCAAACCAAGCCATTTGTAGGGGAAGAAGATTTAAAATTAATAAATGAAATTTTTGAAAGTAAGATTCTTTCCGGATTCAGCGGTTCGGATATTGGAGAATCAGAAGAAATTTTAAAGTCAAAATCTATTGATTTAAATAACCTTGAATCTTATCAGAGTGCTACTGGAGGAAAATGGGTGAGGAAATTCGAATCTATTTGCGCAAAGAAAATTAATGCTGATTATTGCATAAGTGTGAATTCTGCAACATCTGCAATTCACGCTGCAATTCTTGCCTTAGATATTGAGCCTGGTTCTGAAATAATTACAACTCCATATACATTTACAGCATGTGTAGCCGCGATTTTACAGGCAAATTGTATCCCAGTATTTGCTGATATTGACCCTGACACTTTTTGTTTAAGTATTAAAAGTATCAAAGAAGTTTTTTCAAAAAATACGAAAGCAATTCTACATGTTTCTTGGTGCGGAAACTCAGGAGAAATAGATATTATAGAGAAATATTGCCTCGAAAAGAATATTTATTTAATAGATGATTCCAGTCAAAGCCAATTTTCCAAATTAAATAACAGAACTTTAGGAACTTTTGGAGACATCGGTATTTACTCATTCAATCAATCTAAGAATGTTTCGGTTGGCGAGGGAGGCATGATCATTACAAATAATAAGAGACTTGCGTTTCGATCTAGATTAATAAGAAACCATGCCGAAAATTTTATTTGTGAAAATTATCAATTGAAGGATATGGTTAATATGGCTGGTTTTAATTTCAGGTTAAATGAAATTGCAGCTGCAATAGGATACAATCAAATACTAAATTCGGAATTTCTCAACAATACTAGACTTAACAATTACAACTACTTAATCAAGAAATTAATTCAATTTGAAGATTTTATAATCCCTCAAAAAATCAGTAACAAAGAAAGCTTTTATAGTTACCTAGCAAGTTTTAGATTCAACTATAAACTAGCAGGTATTTCAAGAGATACTTTTATAAAGGCACTTCAAGCCGAGGGCATTCCTGCAAGTATAGGAGTGCAAAGACTACTATCTGATCATCCAAACATCAAAAAAAGAATAGCTTGGGGGAAAAAAAATATCCCTTGGAGTCTTAAACCATGGAAATTTAAAATTAATTCCTCAAAAAAAAATAAACTAGATAATTCTCATGATCTTTTTTATAAAAGTTTTTTTGGATTTTATCAACTCGGTTGGCCAACAAACTTTAAGGATATTGATGAAATAATATTAGCCTTTGAAAAAATCTTTAGAAACATTGATAAACTACGTCTATAAAATTATATAAAATTTTGACATGAAAATCTTAGCAGTAATACCGGCTAGGGGTGGATCAGTAAGAGTACCAAGGAAAAACGTAAAAATTGTTGGAGAACATCCATTAATTGCTCATACGATAATGGCTGTACAAAAATCTAAATATATTAAAAGACTTATCCTATCTTCAGATGATAAGGAAATAATGGAAGTAGCTAATAGATATGGTTGTGATACACCATTTGTACGAAATGAAAAATTATCAGAGGATGTCGATACAGCATTAGTTTCTTATGACGCTTTAAAGAAGTGTGAACTAATTTATAAGGAAAAATATGACGCTGTTATGACACTAGAACCAACTTCACCTTTCAGAAAGACTGATACAATTGATAAATGTATTGAGTTAATGGAGTCTAATAATTCAATAGATTCTGTTGTTACAGTTTCCAATGTAGAGGGTAATAGACCAGAATGGATGGTAAAAATAGATTCAAATAATAAAGCAACTCCTTATGCAACTCCTTTTTCTTTCAATGGTAAACCTATAATTAGATTATGTGCCAGACAAGATTTTCCTCCTTTATATGCTCTTAATGGAGTAGTATTCCTTACCAAAAAAGAACTACTTAAAGATAAACTTTTAGTTGGACAAAATTTTTCAGTAGTTGAAACATCTGATTTTGAAGCTATTGATATTGATACTGAAATTGATCTTAAGTTTGCCCATAAATTAGCATTAGAAAATTAATTTTTAATTAATTAAACTTTAAAAATTATTAAAACAAATTTTCTTATAATTTTATTAATTAATTTTGATTTTCTTCAAACGTTTGAATAAATCTTGAGAAATATCTTTGTTTTTCTAAAACTTCTTTATTTTTATTAATCAATTTAATTACTTCTTTAGCCTGAGAAAAAAAATTTTCATCATTATCAACTTTTGATTTTATTAATTTTTTTTCCCCTTTATTTTTAACAGAAAGATAATTTTTCTCTAAATCTAAAATTAAATTTCCTTTTGCAAAGATTAAGGATATTTTTCTTTCTTTAGATTTTCTCAAAAATGAAATATCAAAATTTATATTTGCATTTTTAAAAATTGAATTTATTTGAATTGTATCTTCTACATCTAGATTGAATTTTTTATTAAATTTTGGAAAAATTCTTATATTACTTGGCTCACCAAAAAGATCACACATCATATTTATTTCATGACATTCCGTAAGTAATACTCCTCCACCGAGTTCTTTTCTACATGCATAAAGCTCATTAAAATTTTCATATTTGTGCCAATCTGGAATATAAGAAGAAACATTTACATCTCCAGAAATTAATTTTCCCAGATTATTTTCTTTAATATAATTTTTTAACTTAATAAAAAGTGGGTTGTGAATTCTTTGAAAACCTACTTGATATATTAATTCTGAATTCATGAAAAGATTATTTATTTCATCAAATTCTCTTTTTGATGAAAACCCAGGTTTTTCCACTAAGACATTGGAACCCGCTCTAAAAGCAAGTTTTGTATATTTTGCATGAAACTTAGTAGGACATGATATTACAGTCAAAATAGGCTTAATATTATCTATAAGATCTTCATCTTTTAGTTCAGAAATATTATATTTTCGAGATATTGTATTTTCATTATTTACAGTAAAATTAGAGTTCAATAATGGTGTTTTATATTTTTTCCTTAAAGCATAAAAATTATTTTCAGGTAAAAGTTCCCTAAAAATTCTTAAATGACGTTGGCCTGCTCCTCCTAAACCAATAAATAAAATATTTTGATTTTTGTTAATCATATTTATGAATAAACCTCTTCAAATATAAATCTTGCAAAATCGAGGTTATGTTTGGCCGTTTTCAAAGTATTTTTTCCACGATTAGATTCAAAAGAAAATTTACCATCATATTTAATTTTTTTTAGGGCAGTAAAAACAGATAAAAAATCAACTACTCCTGTACCAATTATTATATTATTTTTATTTATGTCTCTATCTTTTAAATGAACATGATTTATGTATTTTGATAGATATATAATTTCCTCAGCTAAGTCTTTATTAATTAGGACTCTATTACCAGTATCAAATACGCAACCCACTTTGGATTTTGTAAAATTTTCCAAAAGATTATTTATCAATTTTGGAGATGCTATAGATTCAATTGAAATCTTGATGTTTTTCTTAGAAGCATATTCGCTTATTATTCTGAGAAAATCATTAGCTAAACTAAAATTTTTCCTTGATAAATTGCTTTTTTCAAGAAAAGGTAGTACTACTAATTCCCCCCCGATTTGATAAAAGTTATCGATAAAATTAATTGTATAATTAAGAACATCATTATCCAATCTATTATCTGAGATAAAGGAATGATCAATAATATAATCAAGACAAGCTGAATAAATATTTAAATTTGTTTCTCGAGAGACTTCAAGGATAACATTTCGTCCATTTTCGTTCCATATTGGATTAATAGAGTTATGGTTTCTTTCGGCTAAAATTTCAATAAAAGAATAACCTAAATCAGAACCATTATAAAATTCATCTTGCCATTTTTCTTGGGGAAACCACTGGAGTTCTCCATTAGGAGGTTCAGTTAATCTTCCTTGGCAAATACCAAATTTTCCATCAATATTATCCATAATTTGTTTTACCAAACAGTTCTACCTCCATCAATTGAGATAATAGATCCAGTCATATAAGAGGATGCATTGCTCAACAAAAATATCAAGATGCCTTGATATTCATTAACATTTGCCATTCTTTGCATAGGAATCAGTTTTTGTATTTTCTCCAAAAAAATTTGATTTTGATCAGTTTTTATACCTCCTGGACAAATACAATTACATCTCACAGTTTTAGGCCAATAGGTTGCTGTATATTTTGTTAGTCCAATTATTCCCGCTTTTACTACTGAGTAAGTTACTGGTTTTACTTTTTGGCTTTCAGAATTAAGTTTTTTATCTTCATAGAGTGTTTGATTTGGAGCTATAATTCCTAAATCAGATGAGATATTTATAATTACACCATTTCCATTCTCATGCATATAATTGCCAAAATATTTTGTGCATAAGAAAGATCCTTTTAGGGATACATCTAAATCTAGTTGCCATTCATTCAAAGAGAATTCTTCTAACCTATTACTAGATTTAAGACCTTTATTAGATACCCCAGGATTTCTGGCAGCATTATTAATTAATGCATTAATAGGCTTATTATTATTTTTCAAATAATTCAGAGCGTTTCTAACAGATTCTTCTTTTGTAATATCAGTTTTTATGGAAACCGGTTTAATTTTAAAATTTTTCTCAATTTCAGTAGAAAATCCTGCAAACCCTTCAAGATTTGAATCCAATATTACTGGTGTCCCGCCATACAAAGCTATAGCTTCACAATGTTTTCTCCCTAGAAGACCCATACCACCAGTAACAATATAAAATCCTTCCTTTAAATCAAAAAAATCTCTTCTCATTTCTTAATTTGTTAAGTAATCTTTCTCTACCAATTGGCAAATTATATGACCTACCAATATGTGCTGTTGTTGAATAGTATCTGTTGATTCGGAAGGAATCTTTAATAAATTTTCATTATATTTTTGAAGAGTCCCACCAGTCTTACCTGTCAAAATATAAAAAATTAAGCCAAGTTCCTTTGCTTTTTCAACTGCATTTATAATGTTTCTGCTATTTCCACTTGTAGTTATAGCAATAAAAATATCACTTTTATTATGTATTGCCTCTAGCTCTCTTGAAAAAATGAAATCAAATCCATAATCATTACCAATTGCACTTTGAATACTTGTATTTGTGCCTAATGTAAGCGATGGCAGTGGAACTCTTTCATGATTAAATCTTGCAACAAATTCAGCTGCAATATGTTGTGCATCAGAAAAGCTGCCTCCATTTCCAGCAAAAATAACTTTTCCTCCTTTTCTAATAGCTTTTTTAATAGATTCTGAGATTTCAATAATCTTTGTTTGAAAATCAATATCCTTTGAGATTAATAAAAAAGTCTCAATATTTCTTTTAAAAGAGTTCTGAATTATTTGAATATCATCTGATAAGAGTGAAACTTTGTTATCTAATGTAAAATCTTGAAAAAACCATTGATTACAATTGAAAGCCTTATCATCAAGAAAGAAATCACCCTCAGGCTTTCCAAGTATTAATTCATGATATAAGGCTCCCCATTCTTTCAATTGACTTTCTGTTGTAGTTCTCCAATCAGTCCTTGTGGTAGAACCCCTAGCAGTAAAGTACTTTATATAATTACCTTGATTAAATAAGAAATTTATATATTGAATTCTTTCAAGGAAAGGCTTCGCTTTCTCATATTCCCCAAAAGTGTTATTACAAATAGTTCCATCTATATCAACTACATATATCTTCATTTTTGAGTCCAATATCTCAACTTATTCGCAACTTTAATTTCTTCTTCTAAGATAACTTTATTGCCATGTCCTTTAAGAGAGGGTATTTTTCTTATTATATCTACGAGTTCTCTTATCCCATCTTTTTGTAAAGATGCTGACTGATCACTACCATACATAGCCCTATCGAGTGTAATGTGCCTTTCAATTGCAGATGCTCCCATGCTTGCTGCAACTATTGAAGGTGAAACCCCAACTTCATGACCACTATAACCAACAGGTAAATTATATTTCTTTTTAAGAGTATACAAACAGTTTAAATTTAATTGACTTTCTAAGCAAGGATATAAACTAACAGTATGCATTAACATTATTTCGCAAGAATATTTTTCAAAAGTCTTTACTATAAAATCAATATCATCAAAAGTCGTCATTCCAGTTGAGACAAAAGTAGGAATACTTTCTGATGCAACTAATTCGACGAACTCCTTATTGGTAGCCATTGCAGAAGCTACTTTATTAAAAGGAAAGTTAAATTGCCTCATTAAAACCTGACTTTTGCAGTCCCAAGAAGATGCAAACCATTCAATAGACTTTTGACGGCAATAAGAATCAATTTCTTTATAATCCTCTAGTGAAAATTCAAGTCCATTTTTTTGATCTAATTGAGTTTTTCCCCAAGGACTTTCTCTATGCTGAGTTAAAAAATCTTTTGTATAAACTGTATTAATATCTCTTTTCTGAAACTTTACTGCATCACAACCTAATTCTTTTGCCATATCAATTAATTTCTTTGCAATATCTAAAGAGCCATTATGGTTAATGCCAATCTCTGCAATAAAGTAAATATATTTATTACTATCAAAATCTGAAAATCTTTTTCTTTTAGACATGATTTATTGTTCTACAACAATATATGTTAACTTAAATAGTAGGGAATTTTTATTTTCACTTAAAATTAATTTACCATCAATCATAAAGTGTATGTTTTTAGAAAGAAAATCTACAATAAAATAAGTTAACTTTAGATTAAAATTAGATTTACCAAATGGAAAAAGAAATAGATCTTAAGGATATTTTTGAAATATTTATTAGAGGAAAAAAAATAGTCTTTTTATCGACAGCACTTTCAATAATATTTAGCTCTATATTTTTGATTTTTAGGAAGCCCATATGGCAAGGACAATTTAGATTAGTAATAAAAGATCAAAAAGAAAATCCAATCACTAGTTTTACAGATAAACAAGATAAACGATTACTAAAATTATTAAGCCCTGGATATTCAAAAGATTTGAAAACTGAAGTTGAAATTCTTAAAAGCCCCTCTGTTCTCAAGCCAGCCTTTAAATTTATCAATCAGAAAAGAAAGGAAAAAAATGATTTTGTAAAAGAATTAGAATTTCAAAAATGGCTAAAAAAACATGTGAAAATAAGCTTATATAAAGGAACAAAAGTATTAGATTTTATATACCAAGACAAAGATAAAGACATAATTTTAAATGTACTCAATCTAATTTCGAATGAATATAAAAAGTACTCTATTAAAGATAGAAATCAAGAAATCGAAAGGGGAATAGATTATTTGACTTCGCAAATAAATTTATATAAAACCAAAAGTACTGAATCTTTAAAAGAGGCCCAAAAATATGCCATGGAGCAAGATCTTTCTGCATTAAAGGATAGTTCTAATAATGAAGATGAAATAATTAATTTCTTGCCTTTGGAGATAACAAGAGTAAAAGCTGCTATGGAAATAAGAAAAATAGAAGAACAGCTAAAATTCATAAATGAATTCAATAATAAAGAAAAACTGACCTTTGAGTATTACGCCGGAATATTAAAAGAAAATCCCGACCTATCTATTTATTTACAAAATAGTTCAATACTTAATAGGAAACAAATCTTGGATGTCAAACTTTTAGAAGCATCAGAAGTTTACAAACCTAATGATGAAGAGATTGCAAAATTACAAAAGGAAAGAGACTTACTATTAAAAGAAATTAAACTGCAAACTATTAATTCTCTTAAGGTTAGAGGAGATTTATTAAGAAATATAGAAAAAAGTTCTCAAAGACCTAAAGGAGTTATTTTAAAGTACAAAGAGTTGTTAAGGGAAAATCTTTTAAACAACCAATCACTCACCAATCTTGAGAGCCAATTAAAAATTTTATCTTTAGAAAGAGCGCGCTCTAAAGATCCTTGGGAGTTAATTACTCAACCAACACTATCAGAAGACCCTATCACATCAGGTAAATTATCAATTTTATTAATGGGCAGTTTTATTGGGCTTTTTACAGGTTTTGGACTTAAAACTATAGAGGAATATAATTCAAATATCATTTACAGAGATAATCGATTAGAAACTTTATTAAATTCAGAAAAAAAATTAACTTTATATTATAAAAACAATAATGAATGGTATGGAAAATTAAAATTTTTAATTGAGAATATCGCAAATAAATCTAGCCAACCAGGAAGTTTAGCTCTTATCTATAGTCATGAACTTAAAAATACTTTTAATGATATAGAAAAAAAACTAATGAAAGAATTAAAAGACATTGATTTATTAATTACTGAAGATTACTTAGAGGCAAAAGAATTCAAAAACAAAATTGTTTTAATATCAAAAGGATCAACAAAATATAAATTTGTTGAAGATATTAGAATTTATTCAAATATTGAGGGCAAAAATCTGGATGGTTGGATTTTCATAGAATAAAATCAGTGCAAAGAATACAAAAATATGAAAAGGAAAATTAATTTAAATAAGATCCCAATAATAAATTTATTAATTAAAAATTTAAAAATATTTCTTGAAAACTATATTTTTTCGTACAGTATCAGATCTCTCATTATTTTAGTTAGAAAAACAAATCCTAAAACCCAATTCAAAGCTTATTCAGCAGTAGTGATAATAATAATTGGAAGCATTCTAGAAATAATATTACTTTTTAGGCTTAATTTATATTTAAAACAGTTCAATACTGAATTTTCAAATCATAATTTAGAAACAATAAATTTAATATTACTAACTTTATTTTCAACATTATTAAGAACTATTGGCAGTATTCAAAATTTCAAGACAGGAGCTTTGCTAACGTCAGATATTATCACTCTTACTTATAGTAGTTTTATAAATGATGATGAAAATTCTGCAAGTTCATCTGATTTAAACGCAAATATTCTTAGTCTTTCAACAAATTTAAGTAGATCATTTGGTTATCTTTTACTTCTCATAGCAACCATAATAATAAGTTTATTTCTACTAGTAGCTATTTTTCTGATTTTACCTCAGATATCTTTTCTATCATTTTTTCTTCTGGTATCAGTTTACGGTCTATCAACTTTATTGATAAAACCACTGCTTGATAAAAATGGCAAAAGAATTCTAAGCGCAATAAAAAATCAATCTGAAATTTTAAATGAAACTTCGGGGTTAATTAAAGAAATTAAAAATTGGAAACTACAAAAGCAGTATACAAATGCTTTTTCTAACAGAGATTTTGAAATGAGAAATTTAATTTCTACTAATGATGGAGTGTTGCTGATACCTAGGTATAGTGTTGACTTAGTTGTAATCTTAATCATAATAATGTTTAATTTTATTTTTAATAAAAATGAAAGCTACAATGAATTATTTGCAACTTTAGCTACATTAGGTGTAGCAGCTCAACGATTATTGCCTGCGATTCAAACAATATATGGTTGTGTCACTGGGATAAAAAGATACCAACATCAGATAGATAATATAAAAAACAACATAAATTTTACTGATCCTAATAACAAAAAAAAATTATCTCTTATAAAAAAATATTCTTTAGAGCAAATTTTTATTAATATAAAAAACTTAACTTATAAGCCAAGCAACTCTAGTGAGTATATAATCAAAGATTTTAATTTAAAAATCTTACCAAAAGAAAAAATTTTAATAAAAGGTAAGAGCGGTTGCGGTAAATCAACCCTTTTAGAATTAATAAGCGGGGCAAAAAAACCAACCAATGGAGAATTAAAATTTTTTAATGCAAAAGATAAAAAATTACTTATTGGCAAAGATTTCTATGCCTCAATAATGCCTCAATATCCATATATTGCAAATAAATCATTAGGATTCAACTTGACTCTTGAAGAAAATCATGAAGATTGGGATTTAGAAAAAATTTACAAAGTAATTAAAATATCAGAAATTAACTTTATTAGCACTAATCAAAAAGACTTAATTATTAATAAATTAGGATCAAGAAAATTGAGTGGAGGACAAATGCAACGTATCGGTATAGCAAGAGCCTTATATAGAAATATGGGTTTGCTCTTATTAGATGAGCCAACCAGTGCATTAGATAAAAAGCTAGGTTCTAGAATAATAAAAAATATTTTTGATTCATATTCAAATACAACTGTAGTAATAGTGTCTCATCAAAATTTTGAGGAAGTAAGTTTTAATAAAACTATCAATTTAGAAAACTGATTATTTATAATTACAATATGACTATTAATATTCCTGTTTGAGTTCCTTCAATTACTAAAAAAAAAGCAAGCCTTGATGAGATAGAAGTTTGCTATTAAGGAATGTTTAAAGTAGCAAATAAGTTGGGTCGAAATAAATAAAATATTGTTTCAACTCATATTGGTCAAAGTGCACTTCGCACAATATTTGAAACTTTTTTTAAAAGATGGAGAGGAAAATTTCTATATTAATTAATCCATCAATGAATAATATTTCTGAATCAATAAAACAAATTTATAATAATATTGTTACTTAAAATATTTGTGATATGAGATTGGAATTAACTAATCTAACTAGACAAAATAATTTATTTTTACTAAATTATTAAATACAATTGAAAAGATATTTTGAATAAGATTAGTTTAATAGCCACTATTGGGCCTAGCTGCAATTCACTTGAGGCTTTACTAAGGCTAAGGGAAGCAGGGGTAAGTATATTTAGGGTCAATATGTCGCACTCAAGCATAAAAGATCTGACTAACTATGCAAATTTAGGACTAGAAAATAATATTAGGATTGGACTTGATACAGAAGGGGCGCAACTAAGAACAGTTTTAAGAGGAGTCCAGGAGATTACTTTAAAGAAGGGAGACGAGATAAAAATTTATAATGATTTGAGAGAGAACGAAGAGTTAAAAAGCCTTTCATTATATCCCAAAGATAGCATAAACCAATTAGAGCATGGTTGTATAATTAGACTTGATTTTAATGGGGCAAGTGTAATAGTAGAAAGCGAAGAAACTTCATATATTAATTGCAAATGCTTATCTCCTGGTAAGGTTGGAAATAACAAAGGAGTTGATATAATAAACAAGAGAATTTTTTTGCCTGATTTCACACAAAAAGATTATGAAAGCCTAGATAAAATTAATGAGCTTGGGATAAAGGAAGTATTCATTTCTTTTTGTAAATCGAAGGAAGCTGTTTATTCTTTGAAAAAATTATACCCTGACATAAAAATAACAAGTAAAATAGAAAATAAATCAAGCATTCATAATCTACATAGCATTTGTGAGGCTTCTGATTCTATTCTCATTGATAGAGGAGATTTAACTCGTGAAATAAATATATTGGATATACCTTTTGCTCAGAGAGGGATAATAAATGTTGCTAATAAGTATAATACCCCTTGCTATGTTGCAACTAATATTTTTGAAAGTCTTATTACTGGAAGTCTTCCTACTCGCGCAGAGTTAAACGATATTGTAGGGACAATAGAAATGGGTGCAGCTGGGTTGGTTTTAGCAGCAGAAACTGCAATTGGAAAGAAGCCACTCCTTAGCGTTGAAATTGTTCAAGAGTTAATTCATAGATACAATTTGCATAAAGATGGGCTTTTATTCGCAGATATAGAAAGAAATGAAATAACTGATTCTGAAATGAAACTATGGATTAATAGAAATAATCAAATTTATTAAATATTGTATTTCAAACTTTTAGTAAGAACTAAACAAAAGGAATATCTCAAAAGATAAAAAACAATAATATTTATAGATGCTACAAATAAGACTGGTTTTTGAAGAGGAAGTTTTTATTATATAGTTGATAAAATTGTGAATAGAAGTCTGGAGATTTTTTTATGAAAGGTAATGAATATATTTTATTAGCAGGCTATGCCAGATGTGGCCAGGGTTGGCTTGGTTACATGTTGGCATATATTTTAAATGCTAAGTTTGTTGAGCCTTATTGCTTACTAAGAGGGATCCTTTATTCCGCAGACAAATATATTCTTAATTTAACGCAAGGTAATTTACCTGGAAGAAATCTTACCAAATACTCTACAATCGCAAAGACTCATAGTTTACCAGATCCATATATCAGCTTAACTAACAAAATAATTATTGTTTCTAGAGATCCTCGTGACGTTGCTGTTTCAGCTTACAGTAGAAATATAGTTATGAAAAGAACTGGATCTGATTTAACCACTAAAGACAAGGAGGCTGCATTAATTAATACTATAGATCGTTACCAAGGAATACTTGAAAAAATAAGAAATAATCTATTGTCCGTTAAATTTATTAGCTATTTATTCACTGCTTTTAAATGGAATAATTATTATAATAGTTGGGATAAAATAGAATTATGCTTGAACATTAGTTACGAAGAATTATCAAATAACCCAAAGCATACATTAAAAAAAATATTAGATTACTTAGAAGTTGAAGTAGAAGATAAAATAGTCAATCAAGCAATAAATAAATTTACATTTGAGGCTCTATCTGGAAGAATTAAAGGTAAGGAAGATGAATCAAATACTTCATTTAGAAAAGGCATAGTAGGAGACTATAAAAATAATATTAACAACCTTAATTCCAAAATCATTATGAAGTTAACTCAAAAACCATCTTTCAAAAGAGGCTATAATTAATATTTTATTTACTAACATATAATATAGAATTTTCAAATATGTCTAGAATTAGAAAAGAAAATCTAAAAGAATTAATTGGTTTAAAAATATCATTTTTTTTAATATATTTTTTAAATCCATACGGTTTGTATATAGCCAGTGGATTTTATCTGAAAAACACATTCGCGAAAATAATAAAAGATAAATTCTCATTATTGTTAATATCCTATTTATTTATTAGCGCATTAATTGGTTACTTTTATACAAATACGATATTACCTTTTAAGCTTTTAATTACTTACTTAACAATAATAATATTAGTTATGCAACTAAAGAAAGTTGTATTTAAAAAAGTAAATTATCGCCAATATACATCCTTTTTAATAAATATTTTTTATATAGCTTATGCTCTTCAATTAATTGATTATTCTACAAATTTATTTTTAGGTGAACCCTTTATAACTAAATTAGTAACATCATCGGATCCAGAGTTTCTTAGACTAAGGTTAGTTGGATCATTTTCTTTTAGGACAGGAGGAATTATGGGTCCTAATGAGTTTCCTATTATGGTCGTTCTTACTTCCATATGCTATTACACAAAAAAAAATTTGAATCCAATTAAAAATATATTTTTTTATTTGATAATATTTTCAAGTCTATTAATGTCAGCATCATTATCTTCAACATTTACATTCTTATTTTTGACTTTAATTTATTTATTTAATACTTTGATTAAGTTACTAAAGAATAGTTCGACAAAGATAAAAATAAACACTAATAAAATCATCTATTTAATTTTTTTAATAATATTTATTTTCTTAGTTTATAAAGTTATAATTATTGGATTCGATTTTGCACAATATTCAAGAATATTTAGTTTCTTCACTAAAACAGATCTATTAAATTATTTACAAGAAGAAAGAACTAATGCTCTTGTAGAAAGTTTTTCTAATTTAAATATTTCCAATCATTTTTTTGGTAAAGGGATAGGATCGTGGGCATACGACTATTTCCAAAATTATGGTGATAATGATCTTAGTAATGCGCATAATACTTTTGCGCAATTTTATTATGAAAATGGAATAATTGGTTTTACACTTTGGTTTAGTTGGTGGATCAAAAGTTTTTTTATAAATTATAAAATCATTAGAATCAGTGAATTAAAATTATTCTTTCTTTTTCCTATAATTGTTTTATTAAATTCAATGCTACATAATGTTGGATTAAGTATTAATTGCATTTTTTTCTTAAATATTAAAAATACTTTTTCATTTCAAGAATATAAAAAAAATCAATTTGTAAATTCAACTTAACTATTTTACAGATTAATTTAAAGAATTTTTTTTGTAAAAACTTCAAGACTAAACTTATCAGGAGTTTATCTCTTAAGGAAAATTCGATAATTTAATATTTAACTGATACAAAATATTCATGGGAAAGGATAAAGAAATTCTTTAGAAAAAGTATTAACAATAAATAGGTTTTAAAAATCCCATTATTTCTAATGGAGATCTTGAATATCCAAAAATAGTTGAAAATTTTTACTTAAATTATGAATTAAATTTCGTTACTTTCCCATTCTGGAATTAAAGATTTTAATAAATTTAAAGATTTATATTTGTTACCTTTGTCTACATGGTTCTTCAATTCTGACAATTTTAATAATAAATCTTTTATATTTACATTATTTTCTTTAGCCCTATAAATTAATGGGTGTTTTGTTCTTTCACTCTCTCCATCCACTAATAACTCTTCAAATAGTTTTTCTCCTGGTCTTAATCCTGTATAAATAATTTCAATATCACCATCTAAATTTTTTTTATCTTTAATCTTTAAATTACTTAATTTTATCATTTCTCTAGCAAGGTTTTCTATAAAAATAGGTTGACCCATATCTAGTAAAAAAGTATCTCCACCTTTACTTATTGCGGTTGATTGAATGACAAGTTCAGAAGCTTCTTTGATTGTCATAAAGTATCTATTAATTTTTGGATGAGTAATTGTTATTGGACCTCCCTTTTTAATCTGTTTTTTGAAAATTGGAACGACAGATCCAGAAGAGCCAAGAACATTTCCAAACCTAACCATAGAGAAATATGTTTTATTATTTGATTTATAAATTACTTCCTTACCCATTTTATGGAAATACAAAACTATTATCTCTGAAAGTCGTTTTGTTGCTCCCATTAAATTTGCTGGTCTAACTGCTTTATCACTAGATATTAAAATGACATTTCTTAAATTGCAGGATTTACCAGCCTTACAAACTGAAAGAGTTGAAAAAACATTATTCTTAATACCTATCAGTGGATTACTTTCTAATATTGGAACATGCTTATAAGCGGCTGCATGATAAACGATATCTATGAAATAATTCTTAAATATTTTTTCTAACGCTATTTGATTTGAGACGTCTTCCAAAATATAGATAATTGTTTTATTAGTAAATTTTGACTCAAGTTCTTTTTGTATTTGAAATAAATTATGTTCATTATTATCTATTACTACTAAAGAATTTGCTCCTAAATTTATTATTTGTCTACAAATTTCTGAGCCAATTGATCCTGCACCACCAGTCACACAAATATTACGATTTTTAATAAATGGTTCAATTAGTCCTTGCATTGAAATTACTGAATCTCTCCCTAAAAGATCATCAATTGAAACTGGTCTAATTTTATTTATATGGACTTTTCCGCTTGTCAAATCATCAATAGAAGGAACGAGAAGTACTTCAATATTTTCTAGTTTTATAAAATTTGTAATTTCTTGAATTCTTTTTTGATTTAAATTTGGCATGGCTAAAAATACTTGATCAATATCATATTTAAGATTATTTATAAATTTTGGATTTTCAATTTTAATTCCATTAAGTGTTCTTCCCCATAAAGAATTATCATCATCAAAGAATCCTTTTATTTGATATTTTCTATTAAGCAGAATAGATTTAGCTAATTGTGCTCCTGTCGATCCAGCACCATATATCGCAATTTTCTTTTTTTTTATTTTATTTTCAGGATGTATATTTAGCTGTAGATCTCTAATAGAAAAACGAAAAGCGCCTATTAATCCAGTTGTTAAAAACCAAATTAGAAAAAGGATTCTAAAATTTGTGAAATTTAATTTAGGAATAATATTTGAAAACAAAAGTAAAAATAGTATCAGAAGAAAATTTCTACACGCAATTTCATAAATAGATTTACTTCCATTAAATCTATTTATACCTTTATATTGACCAGTAAAGAAATAAATGGGTAATCCTATAATTAATGAATAACAAATTACTGAAATTCCAAATTTTTGAGAGTAAAAAATTTCTAAATTATTGTCTATCCAGAAACTCAACAAAATTGATATTAATATTAAAATTGCATCTGATATTATTAGGACAGATTTTCTTAAAGGCCTTTTTAAATTTGAAATATAACTAATTACCTTTACTAAAAAGTTCATTAAAACCCAAACTTTAATATTATATTTTATTTGGAATTATAGTTTCAGCTCTATGTTTTTGTAAATGTTAACAACAAAATTCTTAATTTTTTTCCAACAATCCCTTGATTAAAATTGAATGCGAAGAAATAAAAGAAGTAGATACTTTTTTTAATGACCTTGAGATAAATGGTAAAGAGAAAAGGTAAAGGAATAAAAATTCCTTGATATTTAATTATCAATTTAATGATAATAATCTCGTTAAGCCATTTAGCAAAAAACATTTTGGGTTAAGAAAGGTTAATATTATCGAAATCTTTCCTTAAAAAATTTAAGCAGATTTATTTGAATCTGCAAAAAATGTTTAAATAAGCTATTCTCAGAATTACAAAGATTTAAATAATAAAATATATATAAATATTCATTTAGTTAATTAATTAAATATTAATTCAAGACTATTTTATACTCAAAAGATTGAATTTTTATTTTTTAAGAAAGCTTGAATATAAATTGAGACTTTATCGATATTTAACTGTGAAATATCTAAATTATCTTTTTTAAGATCTTTTTTATCGAACAGACTATTTTTGAGAAATCTCTCTTCAATTATTTCATTAATATCAGCACTTTTTGTCGCTGATTTAGTAAAACTTTTTTTATAAACATCTTTATCTCCAGTAGAAACAATATTTATGTTTAAGATATTTGCCCTCTCAGCGAATTCCTGTAATGAGCTATTCCTAGAAATGAAAACATCCTTATTTTTTAACCAATTTTCTCCAACAATTTGTTTTTTGGTGAAAATTACATTTATTTTTGGGTATTTCTTCTTAAATGCATTATATATTTGAAAATTCATAAAATCTGAACCTGAAGAAGGATGACCTTTGAAATTTACAATAAATCTAAATTTTTTATTTAGTTTAAGAGCTTCAAATGTAATATAAATGTCATTTATTACATCTTTTCTTGTTAAGTGTCGACCTAATTTAGTAATATCATAAGCGATAACAATATTTTTTTTATGAATAGGTTTTGAATAATTAAAAAGATTAGCTTCACTTTTAGTTTTTTCCTCACATAAAATTATCTTCGAGTTATATTCTTCTTTAAGTTTTTTCATTTCATCCATTCCTTTGGCGAAAAAAACCTGAGGAGAAAGTTTCGAGTCAGAATAAGGCCATGGTTTTGGCAATGTAAAACCTGACCAAAAATTAATTAATAATGTAGAGTGATGTTTATTTATTTTTTCGCTAAAAATCAAATATTCAGCACTTTCAGGAGCTCCAAAAGGTTTAAAAACTTTAATTTTTGGTTTAAAGTCAGATAAAGAATAATACAATATCAATCTTTTGGGCAATTCATAAATAATATATTTAAATAATGAATCCTTCAAAATAGAATTAAAAAATTGATTTCCAAAAAAAATAGCTTTATTTAAATTACTATCTTTGCTATATAACTTATATAAGAAAGTAATATATTCTTTTAAAATTTTGAAATATGAAAAAAAACCAAGAAAATTTTCGCAAGCAAATACATCAGTCTTATTAGAAAATATTTTTTTTGATTTAAATAAACTTACTGAATAAGTAAGTATTAAAGTTTTAAAACCGGCATTTTGTAATGAGCTAGTAAGTATCAATCCTTTGTAAGTATGCTTGGGATGTACTGATCCCACAGCTTGGCAATAATCATAATTTTTATTTTTTATATCATTACTAAAATTCAATTTATTCTCAATTAATAGGTAAAAATAGTGAATTAATTTTCCAAATTCTCTAAAATTTAAATATAAATTTTTGAAATTTACTAGTTTTTTTGATTTAATTATTAATATATTTTCAATATTAAATTTTTTATTAATTAACTTCTTAAAGTTAATCTTGTCATGAAAATTTTTAAATAAACAATAATCTCCAATTATTATCTTATGAAAGCTAATTTTTTTAAATAAATCTTCTAGGGTAGTTATAAAAATTACGTAATTTAATACACTTTGAGAAAGAAAACCTCCCTCACATAAAGTACCCCACTTATAACAGTTTTTTTTTGTTTCTTTTAGAAACACATTATCAATATAATTAATTTTCTTTTTTGTTTCGCTTACAACAGTACTATTGTAATAGTCAAGATTGTCTACTAAGTAAGTATTTTTCATCTCAATAATATCTATTAGCCCTTCTATGTCTAATGTCTCTGAATTATAAATATAATAATCATTTCGATCAGAATTCTTGAGTATTTTTTTTACCTGTTTTATAGAATCAGAGATAATTAAGATATTTTTTTTAAGCATCTAGATTCTGCTATTTTTTATATTATACAAATCTATAATAATTAGTAAAATTTATTTAATATTATATATTTTCGATCAATTTTTAAAATATCCAACTGAGGCTTATCTAAATTTCATTGAATTTTAAAAATAGATTTTGTAATAATTATCTTTAAATTAATAATTATTTTAAAAAATGGTATTACTTTTATAATATTATTTATTTAGGTTCATATAAAATTTAAATTATTTAATTTCAAAAAATTATTTTTTTTATGTTATTAAATTAAAAATTTATTTTAAAATAGCTCTAATTGTAATTGAAAACCTATCAATAAAAAATTTTTCCATTTTTATTTTTTTAGATGAATACTTTAAGTTCATTAAAATTAAACTTATATATTCTAATAAGAAAATATAACCTTATAGACAAGGTAAATATATTATTTGTTTTATCCACCCTATTTCTTGTAATTATTTCCGATTATAAGATTTATGACGGATTTTATACGCCTATGCGAGGTTTAAATATTTTATTTAATGGTCTCTTCAATATTAATAGTTCGCTAAATATTAATACATTTATTGAGAGCACTATCCATAATGATAGTGTGAAGTTATTTCCAACTTTATTAGAGTATATTTTTTCGATTCCAAATAATTTCTGGGAACCTAGAATAAGTCTTTTGCTTGGAATCATAAGTTGGATTATATGTTATTTATTGTTCATACAAATTGTTTTTAGAATTTTTAAATTAAGTAACTATAAAAGACAGATATTTTCCTTAATTCTAAGCTTTTGTTTTTTTTCATCATTATTCTTTTTTACTAGATTTACAACAGTCTTTGCTATTCATAGAACCTTACCAATATTGTGTTCGTTAATTATTTATCCATTAATATTTAGAAATAACAAATATCATATAATCTCAAACTTTGATTTTTTAAAAATCATCATTTTATGTATAGTTGGACAATTTAGTTTTGCTTCTGGTATTTTTATTTGGCCAAATACATTATTTGCACTAATTCTAAAAAGATTTTTGTCAACCAAGACTGTTTCGAAAACTAAAATTTATTATTTCATTTCATTTTTCGTATTATTTATGATTTTGTATTTTTATTTATTTGATAAAAATCACATGATAGGACTTATAAATAATAGATTCTTAGAAACAAATGCATCAAACTTCAAAATAACATTAGATTTATATAAAAATTTTTTATTCATCTTTACTTTTGGATCAAGCTTCTTGAATAGCTTTATAAATTTTAGAAATAATTATTATTTAATTTCTTCATCTATATTATGGTTATTCTATATTGCTTTCTTTGTATATATATTCAAAAACAAAGTTAATATATTTTCAAAAGTTGATTTATTTAAGATTTACCCATTAATTTTTCAGATCACTTCAAACTTTTTAGTAATCGCTTCAATTTTGATTTCAAGAGGAAGTCCATATATGGGGCATGAAGCACGTTATTTTTGTGAGAGCAATATTTTTAGCTTATCAATTATTTGTACTGTTTTTTATATTTTATTAGAGATTAGACAACTTAAAATATTACGTTTTTTTCTTACGATTACAGTTTTAATATCTATGAGTAATTTGATTGCTTACCTCATATATTTTAAAAATTATTTTTTGTTCCCAGGCTTTAGAGTATATACAGGAGATAGTCAATTAGTTCAATGTATAAAAAATGAAAAAAATCCATCATTAATAGAACTGGATAAAAAATGCAAATTAGGTTCTCACTTTCAATATTTTCAAAATGATAAAAGCTTAATACATTCATCAATTAAAATAAAAAATAAAGATAAATTTGCCGAGCAAATTTTTAATACTTTTGGGAATAAAAACCATTACATCTATTCAAAATAGTAAAATTAGAATTACTTCTTAATAACTAATAATTTACAGTGGTTAATTTTAAAGTAGGATTAAAAAGATGATTTTTAATATTTTCGATGTATGAATAAAAAAGGTTGTATATTTCTAATTTCAGCGCGAAAAAATCTTATTAAAGATTGCCTAAAATATTTAGATCAAAACTACAATAAAAAATATAATTATCCAATTCTCATCTTTTATCATGGAAAAATATATGATAGTAAAAAATTTAGGAATTCAATTAGATTAATTAACTCAAAGACAGAATATAGATTCCATAAAATAGAATCAAAATTACCTTCAAATATTAAAGAAAAAGAGTTGTTTTGGAATTTAGATAACCCTTATGCTAAAAGCTTTAAAGGTCGAATTGGATATTTACACGCTAATTATTTTTGGAATAACTTTATGAACTTTAAAGAATTAAATGATTTTGATTATCTTATGAGGATTGATGATGATTCTTGGTTTAAAGAAAAACTAAACTTTGATTTTTTTGAAGAGCTAGACAATAAAAATGGTTTATATGGAACCGCTTATACATGGCAAAATAATCAAAGAGCAATTTATACTCAATACAATTTATTCAATTGGATAAAAAATTATATAAAAATTAATAATCTAAAAATTATAAACAAACAATTAAGAGAAGCTCTAAAAGGTGAAATTAATAATGATTTATTTAATTCACTAAATTGGAGTTGCGGGAATTGTAATATTTATAAAAAGGAGATGTTCAAATCAAATAGTTGGAAGAATTTTAATAGGGAATTTAATAATATTGCAGGGGGATATAGATATAGATGGGGAGATTGCGAAATTATTAGCTTATATGCTTATATTCATTTAAAACCGGCTCTGATAAATTTTAATTTGAGATCTAAAAATTTATATGAGCCACAATTACCAAATACTGAAATGGTAATTAGTAAAAGGATTGTTTTTATAGAAAAAATAAAAACAAAATTAAAAGAAATTAAAAAAAAATTTTTATAGTTCCTTTATTGCGTTACAGGCTATAAATTAAAAAGTTAATTAAAGATCAAATCTTCAAAATCAATATGTCTCGGTCATATAAATCTTCTAAACCGAAAACTACGTTTCCAGATTTCCAAATCTAATAAGGATATTTTTTATCTAAAAATAGGAATTTGCGAATTTAATATATTTTTAATTGATTCTATTTTATCCAAAATAATTTTTAGATCATTAATCATTTTATTTTTGCCTACAGCTATTAATTTAAGAGTATCTATATATATTTTTTGAGATTCCTCTGGGCTAAGAACTACTTCTAGTTGCTTTGCTGCATTAGGAAGATCATCAAGAAAATATTCAGAATCATCGAACTTTAATTATTATTTGCCAGCTCTATCTATTTTTTGTCGCATTATTTATATTTATTTTAAGGTCATAGTCCAAATCAATAGGAAACTATAATTTTGAGGGAATCTTGATTTCTTTTATTAAATTAATTTTTAATTCATTTAACGAGGAGAACTTACCCAATAGGTTTCAAGAGTAGATTTTAGAATTCCTCTTATAGTTTTGCCCAATTTACAATAAACATATGTCAAAACTTAAAATATTTCAAAGAGCATTTTTATAGAACCGAATGGTCTAAAAAAGCTTAGCAAAGCATTTCAATAATTATATTTCCACTAAAATTTCTCTAAAATCAAATGCAATCAAATAATAAACCTAATGGAGCGTATCTGATTTGAAACGCTGCACCTTCATGACACGCAAATCACTAATTAAGCTATTTAATAATTTACTGTTTTACATAATTTGGTAAAAGGGTTGGTCGCAATTCTAAATATTTTCTGTTTGAAATTGATTTTTACAAATTAATTAATTTTGTTTATTCCAAAAATGAATCTATTATTTTTATTTTTATATAAATAAGTTTTGTAGTCGCTCCCTTTAAAAAGAAAACTTATATTCTCCCAAATAGGTAAAGATGAAATATAAATGTCCTCAATCACAATCCAACCATTTTTTTTAATATTTTTAAGAGCAAAATTTAAACTATTAATATTTGCTAAAGGTTCGTGTAGTCCATCATCAATTATTAAATCAAAATTATTTCCAATTAATTTGCTTAAATTATTAAAAGTATTGAATTTAGTTTGATCTACATTAAAAGTTTTAATTCTATCTTCACTAAATAATATTCTTTCGTCTATGTCTGCCCCATAAATTTCAGCATTAGGGCAAAAATCTCTAAAGGCCCTCAAAGATGCACCAGGCTTTCCGTCCTTACCCATATTTGAAATTACATCAAGATTATTTGTCCCAAGACCTATTTCTAATATTTTCTTAATTTCGTTTCTATTTTTCAGAAGCTTTCCATAGAACCAATAATAATCATGTTTTCCTGCTTTATCACTACCATAATGCCTCAACAAATTTGCTAATTCTTCGCCAGCTAAAATGTCAGAATTATCTTCTAAAACTTCTTTTATATCTTTGACTAAATTATATCTATATGACTTAGGTAAGCTATGTAGATTGTCTATTAATAAATTTATGGCTGGAAAAGTTTCATTAATTGACTCTATAGTCAATTTTGATTTTTGAAAAAAGTCTCCACCGCTTCTTGGAGCAAAACATGGAAATGTTTCCTCTAAATTTATCTTTATAAATTTCTCTTTTTTACCCTTTATTTTTGTATAAAAAGGTTTAAAAAATAATTTTATCTTCTTTAACAATTTAGAAATTTTTAAAATATATTATTATTATTCTAAAACAAAATATATTAAAAACATAAACAAATTTATTTAAAAAACTGAAATAATTTAAACTTAGATAAAGAATTTCAATATATTTTTGTAATTTTGTTTTTTATTTTTAAGTCATTTTTTAATTAGCCAGAAAGTTCTTATTTTCTTTAATTTATGAAAAAACTTTACTTTAAATGAATTGTAGAATTACAAACAATCTCTTATAAAAATAGGGAAAATAAACTTAAAAACCTCTCAAAAATAGATTTTATTATCTTCAAAAAAGCTAGTTAAATTTTAACTAGTTTTTTTAAAATGAAACATATAATAGCTCTCTGTTTTTTCTGTTTTTCCTTTTAAATATTTAAATTTATAACCTATTTTTTTTGCTAATTTTTTATAAAAGCCAATAGTTCTTCTTGTTCCGTGTTTTTTAAGGTTTTTTCTTCTATATGAATCCTTTAATTTATAATTAAAGTAATTAAATATTCCAAAAATCTGGGAATTAACAATAAGCACATCTGTATCAGATTTATATGCTTTTAACAAAAAATCAAATATCTCATAATTTTCAAAAATATAGTCGACTTGAACAGCGAAAGCAAGAGAATAATCTTTAAGTTTATTTGGACTTATATTTAAAATATCTTCTTGATCAATACTTGGTAATCCTTCAATGTTGTTAATAAGGAAATTATTATTAGTTTTAAATTCAGTCATTTTTACTTTCATTCCACTTAAATTTAAGAGAGTTCCAATATGTCCCTGACCGGAACCAAATTCAATTATTGAACTATATTTATTTATTATTTCGCTCATCTCATCAAAAAGATAAAACATTCTCTTTTCTCTTGTAGTTAACAAAGCTAACCAACTTTTTAAATAACTTTGATTTGGTAATTTATCTAATACCCTTAATTCAGTCCATTCTTCTTCAGAAATTTTCTCCTTGTGTCTTTTGCTGATCTCATCGACTGGCTTTATATAGTTAGTAGAACTTAGGTTGAATTCTTCTCCCAAAAAAATATCTAAAGTTTTTATGCATTTTTTTATATGATTTAATTTTTTCAATTTATTTTAAAATGTTTTATGAAAAATAATGATAATAGAAAACAACTAAATTTTCAAATATGTAAATACTAACCTACAGTTAATCTTGCATTTATTTCATTAAAATGATCATCTAAAAAATTTTCTTTTTTACTATCTTTCAATTTTAAAATTTCAGTAATGTTACTTAAATTATTGACATATATAAATAAGATTTAATAATATAAAATCTAAAATGAATTTTAGTCATCAAAAAATATATTCTTGGCATCTCCTGTTTTTATCATGATAGTGCTGCAGCTCTAATATGTGATGGTGAAATCTTATCCGCTGTTCAGGAAGAAAGGTTTACAAGAAAGAAACATGATTCAGGATTTCCTAAAAATGCTATTAAATATTGTTTGAATTCACAGTTAATAGATTTTAGTAAAGTTGATTCTGTTGTTTATTATGAAAAGCCCCTATTGACTTTTGAAAGATTATTAGAAACCTACTTAGGAACAGCTCCTAGAGGTTTAAAGTCATTTATACCAGCAATGCAAGTTTGGATAAAAGAGAAACTTTTTTTGAAATCAGAATTAAAAAGAAATTTATTATCTTTGCAAGAGGAACTTAATATAAAAGAATCTAAAAATATACCAAAATTACTTTTTTCTGAACATCACCAATCTCATGCTGCATCCGCTTTTTATCCAAGTCCATTTAAAAATGCAGCTATTTTGTGTATGGATGGAGTTGGTGAATGGGCTACTACCAGTACTTGGCTTGGTGAAGGAAATAAAATTAATCCAATTTGGGAAATAAATTTTCCACATTCTATTGGGTTACTTTATTCTGCTTTTACTTATTATTGTGGGTTTAAAGTAAATTCTGGAGAATATAAACTCATGGGTCTTGCCCCCTATGGTTCTCCAAATTATGTAAGAAAAATAAAAGAAAATCTCATTGATATTAAAAATGATGGAACTTTTAGATTAAATATGAGTTATTTCAAATATCATCGTGGATTGAAAATGACAAGTAATAAATTCAATAAATTATTTGGATCTCCTCCAAGGAAAAGTGAAACAGAATTAACTCAATTTCATATGGACCTAGCAGCTTCTATTCAAGAGGTTACTGAAGAATTAGTAATAAAACTTGCGAAATCATTAAAAAAAGAAACAGGCCAGGAAAATTTATGTATGTCTGGAGGTGTAGCACTAAATTGCGTAGCAAATGGGAAATTATTAAAAGAAAATATTTTTAAAAAGATATGGATTCAACCTGCAAGTGGAGACTCAGGAAATGCTTTAGGAGCTGCTCTTCTTGCTTGGTATGAAGATTCAAAAGAATCTAGAAAAATAAATCCTAATGATTCTATGAAAGGTACTTACTTAGGTTGTGAATTTTCTAATAATCAAATAATAGATTATTTAAATAAAATTAAAGCACCTTTTAAGACTTTTGAAGATAATGAGCTTTTCGATAAAGTTTCTGAAATGCTTGATAAAGGAATGGTAATTGGTTGGTTTAATGGCCCAATGGAATTTGGTCCAAGAGCTTTAGGAGCAAGATCTATTATCGGTGATCCTAGAAATGAAAAAATGCAGAGTATTATGAATCTGAAGATAAAATTCCGAGAAAGTTTTCGCCCTTTTGCACCATCAATTCTGGAAGAGGATGTTTCTAATCAATTCGATATGGATAACAAAAGTCCATATATGTTATTGGTAGCATCAGTAAAAAAAGAACTTTGCAAGGAAATGACACAAAGACAAAAAAAACTTTTTGGAATTCAAAAATTAAATATCTCAAGATCAACATTGCCTGCTATTACTCATGTTGATTATTCAGCAAGAGTACAAACAGTCTCAAAAGATACTAATCCTAGATATTACAAACTAATAAGTGCTTTTAAAAAAAAGACTGGCTGTCCAACAATCGTAAATACCTCATTTAATGTTCGTGGAGAACCCATTGTATGTACTCCTCGAGATGCCTATAGATGTTTTATGAGAACTGAGATGGATATATTAGTTCTTCAGAATCAAATACTCTTAAAAAGTGAACAACCTAAAATAGAGAAAGATGAAAACTGGAGACAAGAATTCGAGCTCGATTAATTATGACAAAAGATATTACTATTAAACAACTTAGAGAGTTTGGAATATTAATTGGCTTTGGGTTTCCTTTTTTATTAGGATGGTTAATTCCTTTTATTTATGGACATGATTTTCGTATTTGGACTTTATGGATTGGTCTCCCTAGTCTATTACTAGCATTTATCAAACCATATTTACTTTTTTATCCTTATAAATTATGGATGAAGTTAGGATTCATATTAGGCTGGTTCAATAGTAGGTTAATTCTTATTTCTATTTACATTTTAGTTCTAATTCCCATAGCTTTTATTATGCGCATTTTTGGCTATGATCCATTAAGACTTAAGTTTGAAAAAAAAATCTCTTATCGAGAGATTAGAAAAAATTCCAAAATTGATTTAAATAGGATTTTTTAATCATGATTACATTCTTCGATTTAATTAAAGACATCTGGGATTTTTTAAAAGTCAGAAAGAAATATTGGTTGGCACCCTTAATAATTACAATTATTATAATGGGATCACTTATCGTTTTTACTCAAGGATCTGTAGTAGCCCCATTTATTTATTCAATTTTTTAGCTTTCCATGTTTTTGCCCAATTAGTTAAATCTAGACCTATTATCTTATTTCCTTCAATTGTTAAATGTCCATCAACTGGGAAGTGAGATTCTTTTAAAAGAGAAAGTTTTTCTAAATTTGAGACAAAGCAATCAACTTTAATTTTTTCACAAGATTTAATCAACTCATCACTAAATGAACCTTGGTAAGAACCTAATTTATATCCAACGACCTCAGCTCTTTGAGGTAATAAGATAATTTTTAATCTTGATTTTATAGAATCAGGGAGATTGCTTATTTTTGATTCAAATATTTTCAAGGCATTAACCCAATTTTCATCCAAATTAGAATTTAAGTAACCAGAATAAGGTTTTCTTTTTAAATATATAGAATAATAATTAGATTCATTAGAGAGTATATTGTGTAATATAAGTCTTGAAATACCCGAAGATAAAAGTACTGATTTTATTAATTTAAATCCAGATAATGAGCTTTTTGAGTCCTTTCGATTGGGTATTGATTCTTCTAAATAATCAAAAAAATCATTAGGTGTTAATCCATATAATACAAAATCATATTGAGAAAAAACTTCTTCTTTAAAAATAAGCTTATTAATAATGTTATCTAGCTGTTCACCAGCTACTCCATAATTATGAATTGCATATCTATTATTATTTAGATTCATAAAACCGTAATAATTATAATTTTCATTAATGGGAACCATAGCCCCAAAAGTAAAACTATCTCCTATGGAGGCAATACTTATATTATCTGAACCTATTATGTTGAGTTCTCCATCTCTTCGCCCAAATGAATTAAAAAAGTACTCAACTTTATAATCATTTTCCCAATGTTTTTCTGTCAATTTACAGTTAGGTTTGTAGGTACTGAAGTTTTTTTCTTCATTTAATATTTTGCAGTTTTTATTTCCTGAGATAAAACTTTTGTAACCTAAAATAAATAAGATAAATAACTCTATAAATAAAAAGATTAAGAAAGTTATAGCTACGCTTATCGAAGAATCTTTTATTAATTTCTTAAAATTTACCATTACCTCATATTTTTATAAATATAAATAAATTTTTTAATAAAAGCAATTTAAATTTTAAAATAGTGAATAATTCTAGTGAGTATAATGGTCTAAACAAGCATGGACAAGCAGTAACAAAAGTTATGTTTCTGCGAAAGCCAAGCTGAAACTTATGGTGTCATTATAAAAACTTAATGGAGCCAAGCGGACTCGAACCGCTGACCCCCTGCATGCCATGCAGGTGCTCTACCAGCTGAGCTATGGCCCCAAAACTCGAAACGTCAGTGATATCAATCTATCTTAAGATTTATTTCGCAACGTTCTTAATTCCTATTATAAGTTTAAATTTAATTCTGGATG
>MDTE01012577.1_pt1 | contig 37226 bp, 35 predicted proteins | sample 811231 | NCBI WGS metagenome assembly MDTE01 (sample SAMN05326651, study PRJNA326480) | marine metagenome | isolation source: seawater | place: Indian Ocean: Red Sea | collected 2010 | reverse complement strand
TGCGCAACCAGGATTTGATAACCTTAACAATTCATCAGTTGTTAATTTTAAATTAGATGGTTTTGGAGCAAAAAAATTTGCTTATGCTACAAAAAATAATATTGGCAAAAGACTTGCAATAATTATTGATGATAAAGTTGTTAGTGCTCCTGTAGTACGAGACGCCATTACAACTGGAAACGGTCAAATATCAGGTAGTTTTAGCGTTGAAGAAGCAAATAATTTATCAATTATTTTACGCTCAGGTGCCTTACCTGCTCCCATGTCAATTATTGAAGAAAGAACTGTTGGACCAGATCTTGGTCAAGAAAGTATAGATAAAGGTATATTATCATTAATTATTGGTTTTATTTTAGTAATTTTATATATTTTTTATAATTATAAAATCTTTGGTATATTCGCCAACATATCCCTTTTTATTAATTTAATATTATTAATTAGTATTTTGACTATAGTTGAAGCAACTTTAACTCTGCCGGGTATAGCGGGAATAATATTAACAGTAGGAATGGCTGTAGACGCGAATGTATTAATTTATGAAAGAATTAAAGAAGAATTAAGAATTGAAGATAATATTTTGATTGCATTTGACAATGGATATAAAAGAGTTTTAACAACTCTGTTAGATGCAAATATCACTACTTTAATTGCTGCTTTTGTATTATATTTTGTTGGCAGTGGCCCGATAAAAGGATTTGCAGTAACACTAGCTATTGGAATAATCACTTCTTTGTTTACAACATTTATTTTAGGAAGACTATTTGTATCTGTATATATTAAATCAAAAAAAGGTCAGGAGATAAAAATTTAATTATGAATTTTTATAACACTAAAATTGCTTTTATAAATCATTACAAAAAGTTTTACACTTTATCTCTAATAATTATTATTATTTCTCTTATTTCATTGTTTTTTAAAGGATTAAATCTAGGAATCGATTTTAAAGGTGGAACAATTATTGAAATGCAATTCAACCAAAATTTATCCTCTGACAAGATAAGATCTGCATTATTAAAACAAGAGCTGGGTGACATAAAAGTAAAAGAGTTTGGTGATAGCAAAACTTTTCTAGCTATTTTAGAAAAAAAAAGTGGTAAAAGCAATTTTATATCTGATATCAAAAGTAATTTAGAAAAAGATCTAAATCAAAGTATTAATTTTAGAAGAGTTGAAATGGTTGGTCCAAAAATAAGTAAGGAACTTACAGAAGCAGGTATATACGCTGTTGTAATTGCTCTAATTCTAATGCTTTTTTATATTTGGTTAAGATTTGAATGGCAGTTTAGTATGGGTGCTATTTTAGCATTATCTCATGACGTTATTTTAACACTAGGAGCTTTTAGTATTATTGGTTTTGAATTTAATCTTTCTATAATTGCTGCAGTATTAACTATCGTAGGATACTCCATGAATGATACCGTTGTTATTTATGACAGAATTAGAGAAAATTTAAAAAAAGATGATAGAGCAAACCTTTCAGATTTAATAAATTTATCAGTAAATGAAACTTTACCTAGAACATTAAAAACTTCAATTACAACTTTATTAGCACTTACAGCTATTTACTTGTTTGGTGGTGAAATTTTAAGAGGTTTTTCATTTGCTTTAATTTGGGGTGTAATAGTTGGCACGTATTCTTCAATATTCATAGCTTCTCCATTAATTTTAATTTTTAATGTTAAACGCGATTGGAGTGAAGTAATTGATAATGCGCCTTAAGCAGATTTTTTAAGCTTATTGTTTTTAATTTTAAGTATTTTATCTAAATATTGTGATGTATAACTATTTTTTACTTTTGCTATATCTTCTGGCTTGCCTTGAAACAAGATCTGGCCACCGTTAACTCCACCTTCTGGACCCATGTCAATTAACCAGTCTGCTGTTTTTATTACATCCATATTATGTTCAATAACTAAAACAGTATTACCTTTTTGAACAAATGCTTGGAGTACTTCTAATAGCTTTTTAATATCATGGGCATGTAATCCAGTGGTTGGTTCGTCGAGGATATATATAGTTCTTCCAGTAGATCTTTTGGAAAGTTCTTTAGCAAGCTTAATTCTTTGCGCTTCACCGCCTGATAGTGTTGTAGCTTGCTGACCAATTTTAATATAACCTAAACCAACTTTTTGTAATGTAAGTAATTTATCCTTGATTATTGGAATATTTTCAAAAAACCTCACACCTTCATCAACACTCATATCTAATACATCGGCAATACTTTTTTCTTTGAATGTTACATTTAATGTTTCCCGATTATATCTTTTGCCTTTACAAACATCGCATTGAACAAATACATCTGGTAAAAAATGCATTTCGTAAGTAATAACTCCATCTCCTTCACACGCTTCACATCGTCCACCTTTTACATTAAATGAAAACCTCCCGGGTTTGTAACCTCTACTTTTGGCTTCTGGCAAAGCTGCAAACCAGTCTCTTATTGGTGTAAATGCCCCTGAATACGTTGCCGGATTAGACCTGGGCGTTCTTCCAATTGGAGATTGATCAATATCAATAATTTTATCCAAGTATTCAAAACCTTTAATTCCTTTAAAGGGCTGTGGCATTTTTCTAGAGTAAGATTTGTTAATCATTAAATTAAGAGCGCGATAGAGTGTATGCAAAACTGCAGTTGATTTGCCGCTTCCAGAAACACCTGTAACACAAGTGAATGTACCTAGAGGTACATGTAGATTTACATTTTTTAAATTATTTCCAGTACACCCTGTAATTTGTAAATACCTTCCATTTTTTGCAGTTCTTCTATTTGTTGGGATGGGTATAAATTTTCTTCCTGATAAATAGTCACCAGTTAAACTATTTTTATTTTTTTTAATTTCTTCTGTGCTTCCTTGAGCTACTACTTTACCACCATTGACACCTGCTTCTGGACCAATGTCTATAATATGATCTGAAGCTAACATTGCTTCCTCATCATGCTCAACAACAATCACTGAGTTACCAAGATCTCGAAGTCGCTTTAAAGCCTCTAATAATTTTGAATTATCTTTTTGATGCAAACCTATGGACGGTTCATCCAAAACATATAAAACACCTTGTAAGCCTGAACCTATTTGAGACGCCAATCTAATTCTTTGTGACTCACCCCCTGAAAGGGTTCCTGAAGCGCGAGATAAGTTTAAGTAATCTAATCCTACATTAACTAAAAATTTAAGTCTTTCATTAATCTCTTTTAAAACATGCTGAGCAATTTCATTTTGTTTATCGTTTAGTTCTTTTGGTAAATTTGTAAACCATTGATTTGCCTCTTTGATAGAAAGTCTAGTTACTTCACTAATATTTTTTTTACTAATTTTTATACACAAAGCTTCTTCTTTAAGTCTAAGGCCGTTGCAAGTACTACACTCTTTTTCGCTTTGATATTGTGATATCTCTTCTCTTTTCCAATCACTCTCTGTTTCTAAATATTTTCTTTCTAAATTAGTAATTACACCCTCAAAAGTTTTAGTGCTTGAATATTTTCCATATCCATCATCATAAGAAAATTTTATTTCATCATCATTAGAACCATATAAAATTATGTCTTGAATTTTTTTTGGGATTTTTTTCCATGGATCGTTTAATGAAAATTTATAATGTTTAGCCAATGATGATAACGTTTGAGCGTAATATAAGGAGGAACTTGATGACCAAGGTTTTATGCAACCGTCTGCTAATGTAATTTTTTCATTAGGGATCACTAATTTAGGATCAACAAATAAATCCATACCCAGACCATCACATTCAGTACATGCGCCAAATGGTGAATTAAAAGAAAATAATCTTGGTTCTATTTCTTCAATTGTAAAACCGCTTTCTGGGCAAGCAAATTTTGATGAAAAAATTAATTTTTCAATTTTCTGATGTTCTTTAGGAAAACTCTCATTCTTAAATTCTGCGTAAATTAATCCGTCAGATAATTTTAAAGCAGATTCAACGCTTTCTGAAATTCTTTTAATATCATCTTTTTTATTTAAAAATTTATCAATTTGAACATCAATATTATGTTTTAATTTTTTGTTAAGTGTTGGTGTATCATCAATGTCATATAATTTTTCATTAATTCTAATTTTTTCAAAACCCTGCTTTTTTAGTCCTAAAATTTCTTTTTTATATTCTCCTTTTCTACCTCTTACTATAGGTGAAAACAAAGTTATTCTTGAAGGCTTTGGTAAATTTAAAATTTTATCTACAATTTCAGAAACTGTTTGTGATTTAATCTCTTTGCCAGTAAATGGAGAGTAGGGAGTACCTATCCTGGCATATAAAACTCTCATATAATCATAAATCTCTGTTACAGTTGCAACAATCGATCTAGGATTTTTAGATGTTGTTTTTTGTTCTATTGAAATAGCAGGAGATAAACCTTCTATTAAATCAACATTCGGCTTTTTCATTTTATCTAAAAACTGTCTTGCATAAGCAGACAAACTTTCAACATAACGCCTTTGACCCTCTGCATAAATTGTATCAAAAGCTAACGATGATTTTCCAGAGCCAGATAGACCTGTAATTATCACTAATTTCTCTCTCGGTATCTCTACAGAAAGATTTTTTAAATTATGTTCTTTTGCCCCTTTAACTACTATGTTTTTTAGCATACCTGTTGATGGTTTTTTTAATTATTAGTTATAATATCTTACTGATATATGTTAAAATAAATAATATCACAAAAAATTAATTTATGGCTGGCAGTTTAAACAAAGTTTTATTGATTGGAAGGCTCGGAAATGATCCTGAAATCAAGCAAATGAGCAATGGCAAAAGTGTTGCAAGATTAAGTGTCGCAACTTCGGAAACTTGGAAAGATAAAAATTCTGGAGAACGAAAAGAAAAGACCGAATGGCACAGGGTTGTAATATTTAATGAGGGTCTTGTAGGGGTTGTTCAGCAGTATCTTAAAAAGGGCACCCAAGTATATATAGAGGGGCAAATTCAAACAACAAAATATACAGATAATAACGGTCAAGAGAAGTATAGCACTCAGGTAATTTTACAAGGTTACAATTCAACTTTAACTATGCTCGGTAGTTCTAATTCAGCCGGTAAAATTGATGATAATAGCATGAACCAAGATTCTAGCTCTTTACCTTCTGATAGTAATATTTCATCGAATGAACTAGATGACGAAGTGCCTTTTTAATTTTTTTTAAAATGTCTACTAAAAATATCGGTAATAGAAACATTAGCGATGAAATGAAATCATCGTATTTATCATATGCCATGAGCGTAATTGTTTCTAGAGCTCTACCAGATGCTAGAGATGGTTTAAAACCTGTACATCGAAGAATTATATACGCTATGTATAAAGGTGGATATGATTGGTCGAAACAGTTTAGAAAATCAGCAAGAATTGTGGGAGATGTAATTGGCAAATATCATCCTCATGGAGATCAAGCTGTATATGATGCTTTAGTTCGTTTAGCACAAGATTTTTCAATGAACAGCAAACTATTAGATGGCCAAGGTAACTTCGGATCATTGGATGGAGATAGGGCGGCTGCGATGAGATATACAGAAACTAAATTAGCAAAAATTTCTGAATATTTAATATCAGATATTGATAAAAATACAGTTAGTTTTCAAAACAATTATGATGATACAGAAAGTGAACCAATTGTACTGCCAGCTCAATTTCCTAATTTGCTAGTGAATGGTGCAGGTGGAATAGCGGTAGGTATGGCAACAAATATTCCTCCTCATAACTTAGGCGAAGTTATAGATGGTACTCTGGCATTTTTAGAAAATAATAAAATTACAATTTCTGAAATAATGAAAAAAATTCCTGGACCAGATTTTCCAACAGGAGGAATAATATTAGGAAAAAATGATATTAAAAAAGGATATGAAAGTGGAAGAGGATCAATCAAAATAAGAGGGGAGATTGATGTTGAAGAGAGCAATAGAGATAGAAAATTAATTATAATAAAGTCTATACCGTATCAAATTAACAAAACAGCTTTGATAGAAAAAATCGCAATATTAATTCGTGAAAAAAAATTAGAGGGAATTGCGGATTTAAGAGACGAGTCTAATAAAGAAGGAGTTAGAATTGTTTTGGAAATTAAAAAAAGTGCAAATCAAGATATTATCATCAATCAACTTTATAAATTTTCACCTTTAGAAAGCTCTTTTGGTTTTAATACATTAGCAATAAATGAGAAAAAACCAGAATTATTAAATTTAAAAAATTTTATAGAAATCTTTGTTAAATTTAGAGAGATAACAATCGTAAAAAGAACTCTTTTTGAATTAAAAAAAGCAAAAGACAGATCTCATATTTTAATAGGATTATTTGTATCAATAGAAAACATAGATGAAGTAATTTCTATAATTAGAAAATCAAAAACTCCAAATGAAGCAAGGTCTATATTGCTTCAGAAAAAATGGGATTTTAAAAAATCAAAATTAGATAATGATATATTAATTATAAATGAATTAAGTAAAATAAATGAGTATCAATTAACAGATCATCAAGTGAAAGCAATACTTGAACTCAGATTACAAAAATTAACAGCTATCGGTTATCAGGAGATTAATGATGAACTTAGAGAGCTTTATGAAAATATAATCAAACTAAAAAAGATTTTAAATCATAAGAGTGAATTAACAAATTTAATCAAAGATGAACTGACTCATATAAAATCAAAGTTTTCCAAGCCTAGAAAAACTAAAATTATTGATCAAATATCATCAGTGGAAATCGAGGATGTAATTCAAAGAGAGCAGGTAGTAGTAACAGTCACAAACAAAGGATATATTAAAAGAACTCCAATAACTAATATAAAAACACAAAAAAGGGGTGGAAGGGGCAAAATTGGAATAGTAACTAGAGAAGAAGATTTTGTTACCCAGTTATTTTCAGTAAATACACTAACTCCAGTATTATTTTTCTCCAATAAAGGAATAGTCTATAAAATAAAGTCATGGAAAATACCCGAGGGAACAAATCAATCAAAGGGTAAGTCCTTACATAATCTTTTACCATTACAAAGTCAAAGTTACATATCCTCTATAATGCCACTTCCGGATAATGAGGAAGAATGGTCAAAACTAAATATCGTTTTTATAACTAAATTTGGAAAAATTAGAAAAAATAGTCTTGATGACTTTAGGAATATACAATCTAATGGAAAAATTGCTATGAAACTAGATAGAGATGATGAGATAGTTTCAGTAAAATTATTAAAAGGAAATGAGGATATGATGATAAACTCTTATTTAGGGAAAAGTCTAAGAGTAAATAATAATAAAATTAGGTTATTTAAAGGTAGAAGTTCCAAAGGTGTCAAAGGAATGAATTTAAAAAATAATGATAAAGTAATATCATTATCAATTTTAAATAAAAATATAATTTCATCAAATAAGGATGAAATGAAATCAAAAGAGCAATTTATTTTAACTATTACTGAAAATGGCTATGGAAAAAGAACTTCATCTTATGAATTCAGAGAAACAGGAAGAGGCGGGCAAGGTATTATTAATATTTCAACCTCTGAAAGGAATGGTAATGTTTCAGCTTCTTTTCCTATTAATTCAGAAGATGATATCATGCTGGTTACTAACAAAGGTCAAATGATACGAGTAAAAGTTAGCGAGATAAGAATTGCAGGAAGAAATACACAGGGTGTGAGAATTTTTAAAACATCAAAAGATGAGAAAGTTGTAACAGCAGTAAGATTAGCAGACAATAATGACTAGAAAAATCGCTCTATATCCCGGAACTTACGACCCTTTAACTTTTGGGCACCTTGATATAATTAAAAGAGCGACAAAAATTATTGATTTACTTTACGTGGCTGTAGCAAATAATAAAGAAAAAAAATGTCTTTTTTCTGTGAAAGATAGAATTGATATTATAAACAAAACAGTAGCACAGCTTCCTAAGTCTATTAAAAACAAAATTAAAGTAGTTAGTTTTGATGACCTAACAGTTAATTATTGTAAAAAAATTAATGCATCAATTATTATAAGGGGACTAAGAGTGGTTGCTGATTTTGAGTATGAGTTTCAATTATCTGGCATGAATAATAAGCTTAATAAAAATATTCAAACAATTTTTTTAACAGCTGATATTGATAATCAAGCAATATCTTCTAAAATGGTTAAGGAAATTGCATTGCTAAAAGGCAATGTATCTAAATTTGCACCAAAACCCACATTAATGTATTTAAAGAAAAAATATAAATTAAAATGAAATTTAAAAAAATTATAATTTTTATATTATTTTTAAATTTTTCAACACAAGGAGAAGCAATGGAAAACCCAAAAATCACAATTAAATTAAAATATGGTGAGGTCAAGGTAGAGTTATTTAATGACGTTGCCCCAAATCATGTAAAAAGAATTTTAACATTAAGCAAGGACGGTAAATACGATGGAGTTGCTTTTCATAGAGTAATAGATGGTTTCATGGCTCAAACTGGTGATGTTAAACACGGGAATACAAAAAATAGCTTTAATCCTGGATTGGTTGGTACTGGTGGTTCTGATCTTCCAGATCTTAAGGCAGAATTTAATGATATACCTCATGAAAGAGGCATTTTATCTATGGCGAGATCGCAAAATCCAGATAGTGCAAATAGTCAATTTTTTATTTGTTTTGATACTCATCCGCATTTAGATCGTCAATATACTGTTTTTGGCAAGGTTATCTCTGGAATGGAATTTGTTGATCAAGTTAAAAAAGGGGAGGCCGGCTCTGGTTCTGTAGATAATCCAGATATTATTGAAAAAATTACAGTAGAAAAATAAATGGCATCAAAGTTTTCGTTAATTAATGAAGACAATGGTGCACGTTTAGGTCAAATAATTACCCCAAGAGGAATTATAGATACTCCAGCTTTTATGCCTGTTGGTACAGCAGCAACCGTTAAAGCTTTAACGGTTGATCAAATCAATCAAACAAATTCTCAAATAATATTATGTAATACTTATCATTTATACTTAAGACCCGGTACTGAAAGGATAGAAAGAGCAGGGGGTCTTCACAATTTTATGAATTTTAAAAAACCTATTCTTACAGACTCGGGTGGTTTTCAAGTTATGTCTCTGTCCAAAAACACTAATATTACCGAGGATGGTGCAACATTTAACTCACACATTGATGGAAAAAAGATTTTTATATCCCCTGAAATTAGTATTGAAATTCAAAAAAAACTAAATTCTGATATTGTGATGGTTTTTGATGAATGTCCTCCTTACACCAAGGATAAAAAAAAAATCAAAGAATCTATGAATTTATCTACACGTTGGGCAAAAAGATCAAAAAAAGCCTTTGGTAGCAATCCTAATAAGATGCTTTTTGGAATAGTACAGGGTGGAATATTTTATGATTTAAGAAAAGAATCCTTAAAAAATTTAGAAGAAATTGGGTTTGATGGATATGCACTAGGAGGTTTGGCTGTAGGTGAGCCTCAAATTGAAATGTTTGATACCGTAGAACAAATTTCATCTTACATGGATAAAAATAAGCCTAGATATTTAATGGGAACTGGTACACCAGGAGATTTATTAGGAGCTGTAAAAAGGGGTATTGATATGTTTGATTGTGTTTTGCCAACAAGGACAGGTAGAAATGGTCTTGCTTTCACCTGGAATGGCAAAATAAACTTACGAAATGCCAAATATCATAGTGACGATACACCATTAGATACAGACGTTGACTGCCCAGCATCAAACCTATATTCAAAAAATTATTTGAATCACTTAATCAATTGTAATGAAATTTTAGCTTCAACATTGGTTACGTGGCATAATGTTGCGTTCTTTCAAGATTTAATGAAAAAGATAAGAAATTCCATTAAAAACAATAATTTTAATGAATTTTACAATCAACATTTTAAAAAATTAAATAGCTAATAAAGGTTGAAATAAGTGTTTAATCAAATATATGAATATGATCCATATAAATGTGGGCCCTTAGCTCAGTTGGTAGAGCAATTCCCTTTTAAGGAATGGGTCGCAAGTTCGAATCTTGCAGGGCTCACCAGCAAACAATGTTTTATTATTTAAATTGTTTCAAATGCAAAAAATCAGTCAAAGTATCAATTGATGACTATAGATTAAAAAAACGAATATATTGTATAGTTTGTTTAAAAAAAACTTTTGATAAAATTAAAAAAAATTAAATATTTTTTATTCTTGGAAATTGTGCCCTTATTTGCGGTATCCAATTCCTTATTTGTCTTATTCTATTTTTAGGTGATGGATGGGTACTTAAAAATTGAGGAACATTTTTACCAATTTCTTTCTGCATCCTTTTCCACAGTTCGGCTCCTTCATATAAGTTGTAACCCGTTAAAGAAGCGAAGGCTAAGCCTAAATAATCCGCTTCCGTTTCCTGTTTTCTTGTAAAAGGATTGAAAATACCAACTTGCAAAATATCGACACCAGTATTTCGACCAACTGTATTTCTAGTTCTACTTATTACACCTCCAGTAAAAATATCAACCACAGCAGTTCCTAGATTCAAGGCCATAGCTGTGCTCGCTCTTTCAACGGAATGTTTTGCTACAGCATGTGCTATTTCATGCCCCATGACATTTGCTAAACCATCCTCGTTTTTGGTAACCTTGAGTATTCCAGTATATATTGCTATTTTTCCACCAGGCATACACCATGCATTTAATGTTTTATCGTCTTCTACTAAAATATATTCCCATTTGAAATTCTGTGTTGGATCTTTTAAATTTTTATTTTTAAAATAAAACGAAATTGCTTTTTCCATTTTTTTACCAATGTTTTTAATCATGTTAAAAGTATTGATATCTTTGCTCAATTTGGCTTTTTTTTTAAATTCAGCATAAGCTTTGGCAGCATTTGCATTGATAGTACTTTCAGGGTAAATTTTTAGCTGTTTTCTCTCAGTGATTGGTGTAGTAGAGCAAGATGGAACTACTAATGCACAGCATCCACAGCCTAAATATTTTATAAAATCTCTTCTTTGCATTAAATATATATAATATATACAGCAATATATAGTATAATTATGAATTTAGATAATAAAATTTTATTAATAATTTTAATATTAATCCTTGTATTTATAATATATTCCGCAAGTAATAGTATATAAAGTATGTTGAAAAATAATGAAGAAAAAATTTCAGTATTTAAAAAAATTCGAAACTACTTTTTAGCAGGAATAGTTGTTTTAATCCCTATAGGAATTACAATATATTTTTCAATATTTGTAGAAAGAGCATTTTCTAATTTATTACCAAAATACTTAAATCCAAACAACCTTTTACCATTTAATATACCAGGTTTGGAGATTTTGATTACTTTTTTTATAATAACATTTATAGGAATGCTCTCTGTTACCTTTGTTGGAAAATATTTTTTAAATCTTAATGAAAAACTTTTTAACAGAATACCTGTTTTAAAAACTATATTTAATGGTTTAACCCAACTTACCAAAAGTTTTACTTCTGTCGATGATAACAATCAAAAAAAAATGGTACTTATAGAGTATCCAAGAAAAGGTATCTATTCATTAGGCTTCGCAACCAGTATTAACAAGGGTGAAGTAACAAATAGAGTAGGTGAAAAAATGGTTAATATTTTCGTACCAACTACACCAAATCCTACTAGTGGCTTTTTGTTAGTTGTCCCTGAAAAAGATGTAGTATATTTAGACATGTCTTTTGAGGAAGCATCTAAATTTATTATGTCAGCAGGTTCAATAAAAACGTAATTAGGGTTTTCTACTACTGTGATAGCTATATATAGTCTTTTTGGTGCCCAAGAGGAACAGAGATGGCTATATCACTATTTACTCTTGAGCTATCAGATTATCTATTAATTTTTGATTATTTGTCTAGTTATATTATGTTTACTAATTATTAATCTTAATTATTACAAATATGTAATTAGTTATTGATTTTATTATATTTTTAGTATATATTAATAAAATAGATTTAAATAAAAATAAAATATTTTTAGAATTTTCATTTCTTCAGATATACTTTTTATCCGCTTAATAAAGCACTAGATTTCTATAAATGGGCTAAAATAATTAAATTATACTAATATTATACCTGCATTTAATCGTAATAGAATAGTCCAGATTAAATTCATTAACAGATAAATAAGGGCTTAAAGTTTAATATTTATCCTGTTGACAATATAAATAACGTAAGATATTAGTAACGATAATTAAATGTTATCAATACTAATATGAATAAATTAACAACCGAATTAAAATCGTTACACGATGCAACTATTAAAAACCTTAAAAGCTCAAAAGCAAAAAATACATTAAGAGCATACAACTCTGATTTTAAGGATTTTAAGGAGTTTTGTGTAAAGCATGGATTTAATTACTTACCATCAGAACCAAAAATTATATCTTTATATTTAACACATCTCTCTAAATTCACTAAAATTAGTACTATTAAAAGAAGAATAGTGTCAATAACCACAGTACATAAACTAAAAGGTTTATATTTAGATACAAAAAATCCTGTAATAACAGAGAATTTAATGGGTATAAGACGATTAAAAGGAAGTATTCAAAATGGAAAAAAACCTATTTTAAGAACTCACCTAAAATCAATAATCAACACAATCAATAATCAAAAAATAGCGAACGAAAAAAAATTAAGAGATAAATCAATAATTTTAGTAGGATTTAGTGGTGGGTTTAGACGTGGAGAGATAATATCAATCAATTTTGAGGACCTCGAATTTGTACCCGAAGGCTTAAAGATAATAATTAGAAAATCAAAAACAGATCAGTTTGGAGAGGGTATGGTTAAAGCCCTTCCCTACTTCGCTAATGAAATTTATTGCCCAGTTGTTAATCTAAAAAAATGGTTGGAAATTTCAAAAATAAAATCAGGACCAATTTTTAGAAGATTTTCTAAAGGATCATTTTTAACAAATAACAGACTTACAGATCAATCTGTTGTTTTATTAATAAAAAAATATTTAAGTTTATCTGGTATTGAAAATACAAATTTTTCTGGTCACAGTTTAAGATCGGGTTTTGCAACTGTAGCTGCAGAATCTGGTGCAGATGAAAGAAGCATAATGAAAATGACAGGTCATAAAAGCACCCAAATGCTTAGAAGATACATTAAAGAAGCAAATCTTTTCAAAAATAATGCTTTAAATAAAATTAATTTATAATTTTTTTTTAATTAGAATTTGATTCCATACAATAATTTTTGATATTTTTGTTTTATTTATTCTTAGAAAATTATTAATTGGCGAACTTGGATTTTTTTTAAGATTTTTATAAAACCACCATAAATAATCATCAAGAATTAGAACACCACCATCACTCAAGCAATTCCAAGCATTATCCAAATCCTTTGCAACTTGAAAAGCATCGTGATCACCGTCCAAATATATTAAGTCAAATATCATAGAATTTTTTTTAAAGAAACTATCAGAATCTGTTTTTACTTTTATTAATTTTTTATCATTTAGATACGAAAAAGTATTTAGATCAAAATTTTTTTCGACTCTTTTAAATATATTTTTTTTATGCTCATCACTTCCTTTCCACGTATCTACACAATAAATTTTAGCATAGTTAAAAAAGGTAATGAAAAATATTGCACTTCTTCCTTCGTAAGAACCAATTTCTAATATTTTTTTTATTTTTAAGGTGGTGTTTATTTTAGGTAAGTTCTTAGTAAGAAATTGTAAATTATAACAAAACCACTTTGTTTTTTTATCTATAGTAATAAAATTTTTATAATAAATTTTTTCCAAATTTTTAGATTTTTTCCTTTCATAATGATTGCGAAAAAAATTTTTAATAAAATTTTCTAATACAAAATAAGGTGTATTAATAATAATTAATTTAACTAAATTTTTAATGAATTTTTTCATTTTTTATTTTCGAATTTAGTATTAAATTGTAGATAATAGTTAATACCATTTGTATTTATATTTATTTTTTAAATTAAAAGTTTTATCTACTAGGTATTGACTTACATATAAATTTGAAAATAATTTAAAATATTTTTCCTTCCCTTTTTTTGCAATTCTTTTGATTAAATTATTTTTATCTTTTATATTTATAATTTTTTTAACTAAATCTTTTTCGTTTCTATAAAATAAAACTTCGTTTTTGTTAAAAAAATCTGAAAATTTAACTCTTTTATCAATTGCCGTTAAACAGCCATTACCCATCAATGTAGCGATTCTATTACTAGAATAATATTTTACAGGTTTTCCTCTGCTTAAATTTAAAGCAATTTTTGACTTCATTATCTCAAAATTTAAATCATAATTCCATTTTGGTTGCTCTTCATATAATCCTAAAATATTGAAATTTATTTTACCCTTAGATAATTTAATCAATGTATCAATAAATTTAGACCTGTCATCATAAGAACCTTTTTTTAATTTTCCAAAATTAACACCGTGGCTCAAAGCAAAAAATAAATCTTTTGATTTTTTATTTTTGTAAAATATTCCACTTTCAATATTTGGATCGACTGGCACTGGCATAAAGTGAATTTTTTTTTTATTTATTTTTGTTTTAAATGCTGAAGGGTGAGTTGTTACAAAATACCGATCTATCAAATCATGATTTTTTTCTAGAAGTTTTTGACTATATTTGTAATCAGGGCCGCCTTTTGCAAGTGCATCTTCATACCATATAATAATTTTTGTATTAAGATTTTTTTTTAAATTAATTAAAGTTTCTCTTTGTAAGATATTATTATGACCACATATAATTAAATGAGGCCTATAATTTCCTGCTATAGAAATAACCTTGTCATCTAAAGAGCTATTAAATAATTTTTTTCTACTATAATCTCTATAATCAAAATTTATTACATCAAAATTATTACGAATTAATCCTTTACTTATTTTACTTGAAATAGATAAATTAAATATCCTATGATCTAGTCGTTCACCAAAAGTAGAAATATGCAAAATCCTTAAATTTTTGTTAAATAATAGATTTAAATGTTTTACACGCGGTATTAAGCTGTCAAGCAATTTAGACTTTTCAATAATATCGTGTATTACATTGTTAAAATTTTGTTTTTGGATTGAAATTAATTTTTTATTGTTATTTATAAGAAATTGAATTTTACAGATTAAATTTTGAGTATTATTTTTTTTTAAAATTAAATTATTTTTAAATGTTTCTTGTAATCCACCAGAAATAGAGGTGATTACCGCACAACCTCTTGAAGCGCTCTCCATTGCAGTTCGTCCAAAAGGTTCTTGCCATGTTGGGTTAACCACGCTAATAGCCGATTTTTCAAAAAATTTTAATAATTTAGAGTGTTCTAGCCAATTTAATATCTTAAAATTTTTATGTTTAAAATTGTATTTTTCTCTAGGCTCATTACCAATAGCAATTGCTTTCCAATCACTATTTTTATTCAAGATATTGATTACGGATTTACCAAAAACATCATAACCTTTCGATTTATTTAATTTTCCAGAAAATATTATTAATTTTTTCTTTTTTGGAAATTTCTTTAATTTGTCTATAGCATTTCCTACAATTTCAATATTATTTTTATGTTTTACTTTTAAATTTTTAAAAAATTGTTTTTTAAGATACTCGCTTACAAAAATAATTTTATTACACTTTTCAATCAAAAATTTTTTCTTTTCAATTGAATTGCTATCTCTAAGACTGTTAGGATCATTGTGAAAAATTAAATTTACTTTTAATTTTGTATTTTTAAGAAGATATTTTGCATACTCAGGTCTATTGTGGACCTCTGCTGAATATAAATTTTTATTTACAATTTTATCAGATATTTGTTTTATATATGAGAAATTTGAAAATAATTTACTCTTATTATCAATAATATTTAAATTTTTTTTGCTTAAATATTTACCTTTTTTGAGCTTTGAACAAAAAATATAAATGCTTTTTCTAAAATCAGTATTTTTTAAGTAACTATTTACCCAAATTGATACAGCCCCAGATTCTTTAGAGCTAAAATTCTCTTTTAATGGTAAAATTATTGCGTGTTTAATGGACCCTTTCATAAAGAAACTCTTTTTCCGCTAGTTAATTTGAATAATTTGATAAAATTATCTGTGGTTCTTTCTGATATTTCTTGAATAGATTTGTCTTTGATTTGAGCTATTTTTTCTACAATTAATAAGGTATTTTTTGGATGATTGACTTTTCCTCTGTAAGGATGTGGAGATAAATAAGGAGAATCTGTTTCTACCAAAACCCTATCCATGGGTATTTTTTTACAGATCTTGCTCAAATTTGTTGAATTTTTAAATGTTATAATGCCACCAAAAGAAATGAAGCCATTCATGTTTAAACATTCCATCGCAAAATTTTCAGAACCACTAAAACAATGTATGATAAAATTAAAATTCTGATTTGCATATTTCTTCAGAACATTTATAGTTTCCTTTTCTGCTTCTCTAGAGTGAATTATTAATGGTAATTTATTTTTAATACTAAATTTAATTTGTTTTTCAAAGCATTCTACTTGTTGATCCAAATTGTTTTTAGATCTATATAGGTCAATTCCAGCCTCCCCTATTCCTAATATTTTTGAGCAAGGTTTGTATAGATCTAAGATTTTATTTAAATTTTGAAAGTTTTTACAAACATTGTTTGGATGCAAACCAATTGTACAAAAAATTTCATCGTATTTTGAAGAAATTTCTATATTTTTAAGCGAAGTTTTAAGATCTACAGATATCGATAAAAAAGAACTTACATTATTAGATTTAGATTCTCTGATCATTTCTTTTAAATTATTAATGTAAGGCTCATAATAAAGATGACAATGACTATCTGTTATATGCATTTAATATTTTTTAAATAAAATTTTTGGTTTTGTTAATTTTTCATTTTCTTTAAATGATTGATTTATTAAATTTAAGTGAATATCTTTTTGCTTTATATTTATACAATTCAGGAAAGAAATACTAGCATTAGGTGTAATGGGATACAAAAGGACAAAAATATTTTTTAAACCTAATATAGCTGAATATAAAATATTTTTAATATTTTGTTCAGAATTATTTTTTTTATTCCATGGTTCGTTATCGTTTACGTACTTATTTAATTTTGAAGAATAAGAGTGTATCTTTTTTACGTAATTATGAATTTCAAAATTACTAATCGTATTTATAAAATCTTTTTTATCAATTAGTAAATTTTCATTAATAGTATACCCTTCCGAAATATTTGGTATTTTACAATTATAGTTGTTATCTAAAATTGTAAAAATTCTATTTGATAAATTTCCTATATTATTAGCAAGATCATTAATTGTTAATTTAAAATTTTCGATATTTATACTTCCATCTAAACCAAAAATAACATCTTTCATCAAATAATACCGAAGTTCATCAGCACCAAATTTATCAATTAATTCTATTGGATCTAAAATATTTCCTTTTGATTTTGACATTTTCTCTTCCCCTGACAATATCCAACCGTGACCAAAAATTGTTTTCGGTAATGGCAGATTGGCTGCCATCAAAAATGCCGGCCAATAAACCGCATGAAATCTTAAAATATCTTTTCCTATAATATGAACATCTGCAGGCCAAAAATTGTTTTGGTTATTAAAAAGTCCTGTTGCGCTGATATAATTAGTTAAAGCATCCAGCCATACATACATAATATGTTTACTATTATTTGGCACAGGTATACCCCAATTAAAAGTAGTCCTTGAAATGGACAAGTCTTTTAATCCTGTTTCTACAAAACTAATAACCTCATTTTTTCTACTTTCTGGTTGAATAAAATTAGGGTTATCTTTGTAAAATTGTAATAATGGTTTTTGCCATTCAGATAATTTAAAGAAAAAACTCTCTTCTTCCATCCACTCGACTTTACTTCCACTTAAAATTGAAACTTTTTTTCCATCAATGTCATCTATTTCATCTTCCGAATAATATGCTTCATCAGAGACAGAATACCAACCTGCGTACTTTGACAAATAAATTTGATTTTTTTGATCCAATAAATTCCATAATTTTATAACTGTAGTTTTATGTCTTTCTTCAGTTGTCCTAATAAAATCAGAATTACTTAAATTTAATGTTTTGGTCAAATCAATGAACGTTTTAGAGATTTCGTCACAAAATGCTTGAGGATCTTTTTTATTTAATTCTGCAGCCTTTTGAATTTTCATTCCATGCTCATCAGTACCTGTAAGAAAAAAAACATCATAACCTTCAATACTTTTAAATCTTGCAATCACATCAGCTGCAATACTTGAGTAAGCGTGTCCCATGTGAGGCTTAGCTGAGGGGTAATAAATTGGCGTTGTTATATAAAAATTTTTACTCATTTATAAAAACTTCGTTAATATTGGATTTATATCATTTTTTAAAGTTAAATTAGTTTTGATTTTTTTAAGAATTGAGACGTGATCCTCTATCGATGTATTTATGATTTTTTCGCTAATTATTTTATAGAAAAGGTCCTCATCATCTTTTTTTAAATTTTGCAAGTTACCATCCAAAGAAAAAAAATATTTTTTTATATGAACACCTGGCGTATAATTAGTATCATACTCTTCATCAGGGATTTGAATATTATTATTTTTGTAAAAGTTGATAATTATTTCATTGTAAAATTTTTTATTTAAAAATAATTTTTTTTTAAAAAACCTTGATTCCAGTGTCTTAGGGTTATTTGATAATAAATTCGAACTAAAAAAAAAATAAGTATTACTCTTAACCTCCTCGGTCAACTTTAACAGAGCGTTTACCGAGCTTTTGTTTAAAAAATTACAATCTTTAATAACTATGAATTTTGGTTTTGTATCGAAAGATTTTAATTTACAAAAACTAATTATTTTCTTAATATCTTCAAATTTATATTCTTTTATATTATCCTTTTTTTTTAAAATAAGAATATTTTGATTAGAGTTTAAATTATTTTCTAAATCAATAGAGTTATTTTTTTGTATAATTGAGCTGATTAAATGCAAAATAAAAGTATATTTGCCTATACCTTCCAGCCCTTGGAATAATATTGTATTTGGAAGTATTTTTTTTTTATATAATTTTAAAAAAAGAACTAAATCGTTATTAAACCCTATAATATTATTTGAAATTTTAAAGGACATTTTTATTTGATAAATGTTTTATGATTTCCTTATGAACAACATTAATATTATTATTAGCATCTATTTTTACTATCCTTTTAAATTTTTTTGATAATTTCAAAAAACTATTTCTCAAATTATTTAGTTTAACTATGCTATATTTATCAAATCTATCAAGTTTTTTTCGGTTTGATAACCTTTTCTTTGTCACGGTGACCGGGATATCTAAAAAAAAAGTGATAAAAGGTTTTGTTTTATTTTCTATTTTTTTTTGCAATAAATTTATTAATTTTAAACTTTGACCTTGCTCGTAATGTTGATAAACATAGGTAGAGTCAATATATCTATCACATATAACTATATAGTTTTTTTTCAAATATTGAGAAATTTTTATTATATGATTTGATCTAGATGCGAAAAGCAATAATAATTCAGTCAAATTATCCTCATTATTTTTTAAATCTTCTATAATTACTTTTCTAATTTTTTCAGAAATTTTAGTTCCTCCAGGTTCTCTTGTCTTTATACATTTGATATTATTTTTTTTAAAAAAATTGTATAATTTATTAATTTGAGTGGACTTACCGCATCCTTCAATACCTTCAAAAGTAATAAGAATACCCTTTTTTAACCCCATATAAAATAACTGATTGAATTTATAAATCTAATGAAAAAATTTTCTTTTGTGGTTTGAATTGAAGAGTATAAAACTTCACTTTTAATTAATTTATTATCATAATATATATTTAATTTTGATATTGGTTGACCTTTCTTGACTACATTTTTTAATAATACATCATCATGTTCAATTTCTATTTTAATTTTACTTTTTTGTCTTTTTGGAATCGTAAGATAAATATCATTAGATAGTACCAACTGAACTTTTTTAGGTTTTAAATTCCATGTTTTGATGATGAAATTATTATCCTTATTATTGATTTTGAGAAGATCATATCTGTTTTTAGCGTAACTTAACAATCGAATTGTCTCTATTGACCTTTCTCTTTTGGAATTCAGGCCGCTCACTACGCTTATTAGTCTTCGTGTATTTTTTTTTGTTGTTGCAGCTAAAGAGTAGCCAGAGTCCTGCAAATGACCAGTTTTTAATCCATCTCCACCCATATCTTTATACAAAATTGGATTTCGATTCCCTTGGGTTATAGGTGCGCCACCTGTTCTGTCCCATGTAAATTTTTTTATTTTATAGTATTCATATAACTTAGGAAAATTATTTATTAAATAAATTGACATATTAACAATATCCTTTGCGGTTGAGTAATTATTTTCGTCATACAATCCAGAAGAATTTGAAAATTTTGTTTCGTATAGCCCAATTTTTTTTGCCATTGAGTTCATCATATTCACAAACTCCTCTTCCGTTCCAGCTATACCTTGTGCAAGAGCAACACAAGCATCATTTCCAGAAACAATAATAATTCCTTTTAATAAATCCTCAACACTCACTTTATCACCTGGCATAATAAACATTGAAGAATATCCCTTGGATGACATTCTCCAAGCTTTCTTGGATATTTTAAATTTTTCTTCAAGTCTCAATTCCCCCTTCTTAATTAAGTCAAAAGCTACAATTGTGGTCATTATTTTAGTAATGGATGCTGGCGATATTTTTTCATTCTCATTTTTGGCTAACAAAACTTTCCCAGAAAGCACGTCAACTACGTAGGCCTGTTTAGCAGAAGTTTCAAAGGCAAAAACTAAATTTGCATAAAAAATTATACTTATAAAAAATAGCGCACTTTTAATCATTGAATTTTTATATCAAAACCAATTAGACCAATTTTACGTAATTTCAAATAAATTTTGTCATATTCATACAAATTGTTAATAGGGCCAACTGTTACTAAATAATTTTTATCCCTATAATCTTTAGAAATCATATTTTTATTAATAATCCGCTTGTTTAAAACCCCATATAATTGATTTGCATAACTCATGTAATAAAAGGGACCAAAATTAAGATATATCTTATCAGTGGCATTATTTTTATTCTTTAAATTATATATTTTAATTTTTTCTAATTTTACCTTATTTTCAATTTTTTTCTCTTCTTCAAACATCTTAACTTTCTTTGCTATAAAAATTTTATTTTTTCGATAAGTTTGAAGGCTAATTAGTGGCAGATCTTTGTTTATATTTAAATCTTTGTATACATTTACAGGTAAAGAAATTATCCTTGAACCAAGATTATCGACACGTTCATCTGTAATAATTATATTGCTGTCCTTTGTTTTTAAATTAGTAATTTTAAATAGCGTTCCTTTTGGAAAGGATGATAAAATTTTATTTTGATTATTAATTTTTGCAAATCCTTTTCTTTCGAAAATATTATAATTTCCTGTACAGGATAGAGAAAAAAAAAAAATAATTATAAAAAATTTTCTATGCATTTAATAGCAAATCAGCAAAGACACCTATTGTAATTGCAAATCGTAATGATCTATTCCAATTAAGAAGTTTTTCGTAATTATTAAAAACCATATAAACTTCGGAAATTTTACCATCTGGTTTAACAAGACGTGCTTTTGTATTTGAATTTATATAAAAATCCTTTGGTATAATAACTCCCATTTTTATCCATTCTTTAACTTTTTTTTGTTTAGCTAATTTTCTTGCATCATAAGTAAAATTATCTGATTTTAATTGCTCAGATAGCTTTACTCTAACTCCCCAAGGATTTTTATCCCATCCTATTTTTTTAAGATAGTTTGCTGCCGATGCAAATGAGTCTTCTAAAGAAGTGTATAAATCAATTTTTCCATCACTATTATAGTCAATGGCATAATTTTTAATAGATGATGGCATAAATTGAAAATTACCATGGGCACCAGCCCAGGATCCTTTTAAATCTTTTAAATTTACAATTTTTTTATCAATTAATTTTAGAAGTATGATTAATTCTCTGGAAAAATATGCTGATCTCCTTTTATCAAAAGACAAAGTAGCTAATGCTGAGATTATGTTAACTTTACCTTTATGTTTACCAAATACTGTTTCGATACCCCATAAAGCAACGAGATAATTTTTTGGAATTTTAAATTTTTTTTCAACTTTATCTAAAAGATTTTTATTATTTTTTATTAATCTTTTTGCATAAATGACCTTTTGCTTGTTTACCCTCTTACCTATGTAAACATTTGTTTTTTCAATAAACTCCGGCTGATTTCTATCATAAGAAATAATTTTTTTTAAAAGCCTGGTATTTTCAAAAGCTTGATCTACTGTTTTTTTTGAAATTCCTTGGCTAACAGCATATTTTTTATAATTTGATAGCCATTTATTAAAATCATCTTGCGAATACGAATTAGAAGTTGTTATTAAAATAAATAAAAGAATCGAACTTAAAAATCTCATATCATTTATTATCACATCAAAAAAGTGAAGTCATTTGTTGTATTTCAGTTTATGTTACCGTATAAACCGTTTTCAGGAGAGATGGCTGAGCGGTTGAAAGCACCGGTCTTGAAAACCGGCAATGGGGCAACTCATTCGTGGGTTCGAATCCCACTCTCTCCGCCATTATAAATAATTTATTCCATCCATATATTTTTTTAAAACCTCTGGAACAGCAATTTTGCCATCTTCACTTTGATAATTTTCTAAAATAGCAACTATTGTTCTACCTACTGCTAACCCTGATCCATTCAAGGTAGCTAACAAATTATTTTTCTTATCTAATGATTTGTATCTTGCTTTCATTCTATTTGCTTGAAAAGTACCACATGAAGAACAGCTAGATATTTCTCTATATTTTTTTTGTGATGGTAACCATACCTCTAGATCATATGTTTTCTCAGCACTAAAACCCATATCTCCACTGGCGAGCAAAACAATTCTATATGGTAGATCTAATTTTTTTAATATCAATTCAGCACAACTTACTAAACGCTCTAACTCTCTTAGCCTGAATTCAGGCTGAATTATAGATACTAATTCAACTTTTAAAAATTGGTGCTGACGTATCATACCTTTTGTATCCTTTCCTGCAGCACCAGCCTCCGCTCTAAAACAGGGTGTAGAAGTTACAAATCTTAACGGTAATTTATCGTATTCTAAAATACTGTTAGATACCATGTTGGTTAAACTAACCTCGCTGGTTGGTATTAGCCATTGATTATTATTTAGTTGAAATTGTTCATTTCGAAATTTTGGCAATTGACCTGTTCCATACATGGCATTTTCATTAACAATTACAGGAACACTATATTCTGTATATTCATTTTCATTAACGTGAGTGTCTATCATAAAATTTATTAGGGCTCTCTCCAATTTTGCAATATTTTTTTTTAAAATTACAAATCTAGAGCCAGATATTTTAACCGCTGTTTGAAAGTCAAGTTGCCCTATTCTTTCTCCAATATCATCATGTGACAATATATTATTATTTAAAGAGCAATCTCCATGTTTTTTAACCTCTACATTAAAAGTTTCATCTTTTCCTACTGGTACATCTTCGTGTGGTGAGTTTGGTAAGGTCATTAAATTACTATTTAATAATTCTATATCTTTATTTGTTAATTTTTCTAATTTTGCTATTTGCTCCTTAAGTTGAGTTACTTTCAAACTTAATTCGCTAAATTTTTTTTTATTATCCTTGTTATTCGCCAATTCTTTTGAAATTAAATTTCTTTCATTAAGTAATTTTTCTTTTTTTTCTAAATTTTCTCTATAATTTTGATCTAACTTTAAAATTTGATTTATAATTTTTTCTGGACAATCAAAATTTCTTTTTTTTAAACTATCAATAAAATAATTTGCATTTGCTCTTATATCTTTAATATTAAGCATTATTTTTTTTCAACCAGCTTAACTGTGTAAATTGATATTTCATACAAAAGCAATAATGGTATGGCAAGACCAATTTGTGTAATTGGATCGGGTGGAGTTAATATAGCTGCCATACTAAATATAATTATAACAACATATTTTCTTCTTGTTTTCAAATATTCTGATGTGATAAATCCCACTTTCGCTAATAAAGTTAAAAAAACTGGTAGCTGAAAACTTATACCAAAAGCTAAAATTAATCGCATTATAAGTGATAAATATTCATTAACTTTAGCTTCAAGTTGAATAGGCAAAGAACCGTTTATTGATACGGTTTCAAAAGATAAAAAAAACTTTATAGCTAAAGGCATTATTAAATAATAGACCAGCATACCACCAAATAAAAAAAGTATTGGAGTGGCTACTAAAAATGGGAAAAGTGCAAGTTTTTCATCCTTGTATAAACCTGGGGCTATAAATTTCCAAATTTGCATTAAAATTATTGGACAAGAAAAAAAAATGCAGAAAAAAAAGCTAATTTTAAATAGGTTAAAAATGTTTCGTGTAAAGCAGTAAAAATTAATCTACGATTATTACCATCATCCTTAACAGCTTGTGCATATGGATCAACTAGAAAATTATAAATTTTATCTGAGAAAATATAACAAACGATAAAAGCTAGTATTAAAAATATAATAGATTTTATAAGTCGACTTCTTAATTCTACTAAATGTTCACTGACAGTTGTTTTTTTATCTGTCATTTAAGAATTTTTTTTATCTTTTTTTTTTTTATCAATTTCCGTCTCAATATTTACTGAATGTTCAATATCGTCTTGAATATTTGAAATATAAGATTTTATTTTTTTTACTGAACTCGCTATTTTTTTAATGACTACAGGCATATCTTTAGGTCCTATAATCAACACCGCTAAAACAACAATAACTAACAGCTCAGACCATCCTATCTGAGGCATTGATTAGCTTTCTGATTTATTGTTATCGTTATCTGAAATAGATTTATTACTGCTAGGGTCATCTGACAAACCCTTTTTAAAACTTTTGATACCCTTAGCAACATCGCCCATTAGCTCTGATATCTTGCCGCGTCCAAATAACAAAACTACCAGTGCGATTACAATTGCAATTTGCCAAAATCCTATCTGCATAGAATTATTATATTGAAATTAAAATTTAAATACAAGTAATTATTTATCCTCATTTAGAGTGCCAGAAATCATATCATCGATGTTTGAATATAAATTATCCTTATTTTCTGTTTTTTCAGTGTCAACAAACTTTGTTGTACCAAAAATAGAACTGTCTACCCTACTATCTATCAACCCGGCAGCCAACAGTTCGTCAGCATTAGGTAGGTCGCTAAGGCTATTAATATTAAAGTGATTCAGAAATTTGTCAGTCGTTACGTATAATAAAGGCTTTCCGGGTATTTCTTTTCTCCCGCTGGGCTTTACCCAGCCTAACTCGAATAATATCTCTAAAGTCCCTGTGCTAAAAGATACACCTCTTATCTCTTCAATTTCAGACCTTGTAACAGGTTGATGATAGGCAATAATAGCTAAAGTTTCAATTGCGGCTTTCGATAATTTTTTTTGAATTATTATTTCTTTTTTTAATTTATTTGACAAGTCGTCTGATGTTCTAAAAGACCATTTGTCAGCTAGTTTTATAAGATTTACACCTCTTTCTGAATAATCTCTTTGTAAATCATAAAGTATTTTTAAAACATCAGTTCCTGATTTCATTTTAGATTTAATTGTTGAAATATCTAGAGGTTCACTAGCAGCAAATAATATAGCCTCAATAAGATTTTTATCTTTTTTTTTCATTTTTTTGTTTTTAAGAAAATTTTATCAAAAAGTTTTTTTTGCTTTATTTCTAAATCGCCTTCTCTAACAAGCTCTAAACCTGCAACGAGGGATCCTGCATAACCAGTTCTTCTTAATTTTTTTTTCATTCTAAAAGTATATGGAATTAAATCATTTAAATCACACCAATCTTTTAATTTATCAAACATCGATGTAATCCTCTTTATTGCCTCTTCCATAGTATATGTCTTTAATTTTTTGATGTTAATTGAAGAAAAATTTTCTCTTTTTTTAAAATCTGCATAAGACTTAATTAATTCATATAAAGATAATGAATATTTTGGAGTATTTTTTTTTTTAATACCTTCTTTTATACCTCTGAAAAATACATCAATGCCCATTTGCTTTTTTGTCATTAATTGATCTGATAATAATCTTATCATTTCTAATTTTCTCAATTGTAATTTAAGTTTTTCTGCCATTTTTACTGCAGAAAAATCGTCATCAAAATCTTCTGGTAGAAGTAATCTAGATTTTAAGTATGCTAACCAAGATGCCATAACTAAAAAATCAGCGGCAACTTCTAGACTTTCTTTTATCTTTTCAACAAAAGAAATGTATTGATCAGCAAGTTGTACTATTGAAATCTTCATTAAATCAACTTTTTGTGTTTTTGCTAAATCTAATAGTAATTCTAATGGTCCCTCATAATTATCTATATTTAATTCAAGAACCTTTTCGTCAGAAAAATTTTTAATTATATCTGTTTCAGTTTCATTAATTGTCTTTTTTGATTCTTCCATTTTTTTATAATACTCACTATTTTAGCCATTTCATTAATATTACCATTACAATGTAAAATAATATTATAACCTGCAATTAAAGGTTGTAGAGTTCTATATTTTAAACTCTCACATAAAGCCGCCATGCATATATCGTCTGTCATAATGGAACCTCTAAATTTTAACTGATTTCTAATTATTGAATTTATTTTTTTCGAATAAGTAGCAACTCTATTATCAATAGAAGAATACTTTATGTGAGCTGTCATCATATATTTTGACTTAAGATTTTTAAAACACAAAAAATCTTTTTTTTTTAAATAATTATAGCTCTCTTGAATAATTGGCAGTTTATAATGACTGTCAATTATTGACAAACCATGTCCAGGTACATGTTTTGATATACAATTGATACCTTTGCTCTGATATTGATCGATAAAAAATTTAGACAGTTTATTGACTTTAATTGGGTTATTAGAGAATGATCTATCACCTATAACATTGTGAGTTTTTTCATGTGTCAAGTCGGCGACAGGGTAAGCTATAGTATTTATGCCTAAATATTTAAAAATATTTATATTAAAATTTATAAAATATCTTGTCTGAGTTATAAATTTTCTTTTATCCTTATTATATAACTCACCAAAATACTTTGCACTATATTTATGCTGATCAAATAAATTTGCAAATCTATTAATTCTTCCTCCTTCATGATCTATCATAAAAATTGGATTGATCTGCGATAAACTTTTAATATGCTTAATCAAATTTTTAAATTGACATAAATTTAAAATATTTCTTTTAAAAAATATAAAACCAAATATTCTATTATTCTTAATTATATCAATTTCTTTTTTAGTTAAACTATACCCCTTTATTCCAAATATTACAGGTATTAATTTGTTTTTAAAAGTTTCCAAAATTCTTTGTCCTCTTTATTTTTTTTAAAATATTTCGAATTATCATTAAATTTTTTAAAAACCTTTTTATTTTCAATAATCTTAATATTTTTAATTTTATCATCTAAAAATAATTTATAGTTTTGTCTAGATTGTATTTTTTTATTTAAAAAATCATCTGAAGAATAATTTTTAATAATTAAAGAAAAAAAAGATACAAAAATTAACAAACATAATAATCTAAAGTACTTCATTACATTTTTTTGGGGATTTCAACATCTAAAATATTTAAACCTGACTTTAAGACTATATAAATTTTCTGAAGTAAAAATAATCTAGCTTTAGAAATTTTTTTGTTTCGATGCTCAATAATTTTTAAATCATCATTTTCTTTTCCAGCATTCCAAAAAGAATGGAACTCAGAGGATAATTCATAAAGATAGAATGGTATATAGTGTACTTCTAAATTTGAGTTACATAGACTGATAATTTTTGGCCATTGTAAAATTTTTTTTATTAAATTTATTTCTTGTAAGCTATTTAATAAATTGAGATCTACATCTGCTATTTTAGAATCGATATTAAATTTTGATTTATTAAATAATGAATTCAATCTTGCACAAGCATACTGGACATAAAATATTGGATTATCTTTCGATTTATCATTAACAGCATCAAAATCAAAATCTAAGGGAGATTGTAAATTTCTATAAACCATCATAAATCTTGTAGCATCCTTCCCTACAGCATCTATTAAATCTTTTGCTAGTATAAAATCCCCAGCTCTTTTAGACATTCTAAATGGTTTTCCTGATTTGTATAGTTTTACAATTTGACTAATTTTTATTTCAAATTTTATATTTTTATTTAATGCTTTTACTGCCGATGAAAGTCTTTTTGTATAACCAGCATGGTCAGCACCAAGTACTTTGATATAATGATCATATTTTCTATTTAATTTATGATAATGATAAGCGATGTCATTTGCAAAGTAAGTCCAGCTGTTGTCTGATTTTTGAAGAGCTCTATCAATATCATCGCCATAGTTTGTTGATTTAAATAATAATTGTTCTCTTGGTTCCCAGTCTTCTGTTTCCCCTTTCGGTTTGGGTAATACTCCTCTTCTTATTGCTCCTTCATCTTTTAAAATTTTAATAGATTTAGATAGAATTTTGTCTTTAACAATATCACTCTCGGATACGAATATATCGTGCTTTATTCCCATTTTATTTAAATCATTTTTAATAATAGACATTGATAATTTTATCGCACTTGAAGATATAGCGGGTTTTGCATCCTTAAAATTATCATATTTACCAATATCTATTTTGCTCAATATCTTATGAGCGATATCAATTATATAATCTCCTGGATAAAGTCCTTGGTCTTTTGGAAATTTTTTTTTCTTTAAAATTTCAATTGCTCTAAAATAAATAGATTTTAAGAATAGATCAATTTGATTACCATAATCATTAATATAGTATTCTTTGGTAACACTGTGTCCACAATATTTTAAAAAATTACATAAAATGTCACCAAATATTGCACCCCTACAATGACCAACATGAAGTGGTCCAGTCGGATTAGCAGAAACAAATTCAATATTGATTTTTTTTTTTTTAATTTTATTTGGTACTCCAAAGTTATTTTGAACTGAATTCAAAAAATTTGATATAATTGATTTTTTAAAAGTAAAATTAATAAAACCTGGTTTGACAATTTCAACTTGTTCAAAATCGTTACAATGATTTAAAATAGATTTTTTGAATTCTTTTGCTAATACTATAGGAGGTTTTTTTAAAAAAGATCCTAAGATCAATGGAGCATTAAATGATATATCGCCAAAAATTTTTTGCTTAGGTATTTCAACTATTATTTTATCTTTAATTTTTTTATCAATATTTTTGTTATTGATTGATTTAAGAAAAATATCTTTATAATATTCAAATATATTCATTTTTATTTTATCGAATTAAATACGTTCAAAGCAAATTTGTCTGTCATACCTGATATGTAATCAGCAATATTTCTATTCTCACTAAACTTGTTATTAAGGTTGGGAATTTTTTTTATATTTTTTTTAAAATACTCAAAAAGACTATTTATAATTTTTTCTGAGTTAATATTCCACTTTTTAATACTAATATGGTTATACATTTTTATTTTCAAAAAATTTCTAATTTCATTTAACCCAATATTAACATCATCAGAAAAATTAATAATATTAAAATTTGTTTTATAAACATCTTCAATATTTTTTATATTTGACATATTTATTTTGTTTCGTGAACTTTCAATCAAATCAGTAACAAGCGTGTTTAGAAGTTTTCTTACTATCTCGTTTTTAGAAATTTTTAAATTGTCTTTGAAAACTTTTCTCAAATATTTTAAATTAAGTAAATCCTCAATATTAAATAATCCAGCCCTTAAGCCATCGTCAATATCATGACAATTATATGCAATATCATCTGATAGAGAACTAATTTGCGCTTCTAAACTACCGGAATTTTTAAAATTAATTTTATAATCAAAAATTTCTGGCAATTGATTTTTTAAAATATTTATATTTTTAATTGGTCCATTATGTTTTAAAAGACCATCTAAACAATTTAAAGAAAGATTTAAACCTTTCTGATTTTTGTAACTATCTTCTAATAAAATTAATATTCGTAGAGATTGTATATTATGATCAAAAATATCATTTTTCAGACAATTTGAAAGAGCCACTTCGCCGGCGTGTCCAAAAGGGGTGTGACCCAAATCATGAGCTAAACTTAATACCTCACAGAGATCCTCATTTAAATTTAAAACTCTAGCCACTGATCTTGCAATTTGTGAAACCTCTAAAGAATGTGTCAATCTTGTCCTGAAATGATCTCCTTCGTAATATACAAATACTTGGGTTTTAAATTTTAATCTTCTAAAAGAGTTGCTATGAATAACTCGATCCCTATCCCTTTGGAACTCCTCTCTATATTTACTTGGTGTATATGGATATTTTCTACCCAAAAAATTATCATCTTTTGATGCAAATGATGCTAAATTGGAGTATCTATGATTAATATCCATTTATAATTATTATATGAATACACTTCAAATAACAGAAAATGCAAAAAAACAAATAACAAAACTCCTATTAAACGAACCAAAAGGCTCATTTTTTCGAGTTTCTGTTGAAGGAGGCGGATGCTCTGGTTTCAAATATAATTTTTCAATAGACAATAATTCAAATCCAAATGATATATTAATTGGAAAAGTTCTCATCGATAAAACAAGCCATGAATTCATTAAAAACTCAAAATTAGACTATGAACAAAATTTAATGAGTAAATCATTTAGAATTAGTAATCCAGACGCTACAGCATCTTGTGGGTGTGGAATATCATTCTCAATATGATAATTTCAAGCTGGAATATTAATTCGGTTAGAATAAGAACGGAAAATATCGAAAAATATATTAATAAAATTAATCCAGATATTTTGATGTTTCAAGAAATTAAATGTGAAGATGATAAATTTCCTTATGAGTTTTTTAAAAATAAAAAATATAATTGTTATGTCTTTGGACAAAAATCATATAATGGAGTTGCAATCATTTCAAAAAAAAAACTTTCAAATATTGACAAGAGTTTCAAAGATCCAAATAAACAATCAAGGTTTATATCAACTGATATAAAAATAAGTAATAAGCTTATCAAATTAATTTGTATTTATTTACCGAATGGAAATCCAATTAATACAGATAAATATCCATATAAACTTAAATGGTTAAGTAATTTTTTTAATTTTATTAAGAAAGAAAACAATAAATACGATGGAATTATAATCGGAGGAGATTTTAATATTATTCCAAATTCTAATGATGTTGAAAATCCAGAAGATTGGGAAAATGATGCTCTTTATAAATTAGAGGTTAGAAAAGAATTTAGAAAAATATTAAACCTTGGTTTTAAAGATAGTTTTAGATTATTTAATAATAAAGATAAACAATACACATTTTGGGATTATACTCAGGGATCATGGCAAAGAAATAAAGGACTGAGAATTGATCACTTTTTGATCTCAGATAAAATTTCAACAAAAATTAAAAATGTTGAAATAGATAAGTTCACAAGAGGTTTAAATAAACCATCTGATCATGCACCAATAAGAGTTATTTTTTAATACGCCCATAAATATCTTCTAATCGTATAATATCTGTTTCCTTTAGTATTTTACCTATTTGAGCTTCAATAATTTTAACCGGTTGTTTAAATCTGTTTCTTATTCTATGAACAGAGCCTTTGGGTATAAATACTAGGTCATTTAGATTTGGTTTTATGATTTTTGTCCCTATTATAATTTCTGGTCTTCCTTCAAATATCAACCAGTGCTCTGATCTATATTTATGCTTTTGTAAGCTTAAACATCCATTTTCATAAACTGTAAGTTCTTTAATTAAAAAATTTTTTCCCTTAAAAAGATTACGATAAGTTCCCCAGGGTCTTTTAAATAAATTTCGTTTATCATAAAATTTAAATCTATTTTTTTTAAAATACGTATTTATTGATTTCCAGCTTCCAAGGTCAGACCAATTTGTAATTAATTTTATAGATTTAATATTATTAATTTTTTCAAGAATTGCGTAATCAAATGATATAGGTCTTATTTTATTGAATGATTTTTTTTCTAAATAAACGCAGCTATTTTTTATTAAAGATTTTGTAACTGAATTTAAACACTCATTGAACAATTTTTTTTGATAATTAAAAAAATAATATTGCAAGGTTTCCTTTGTAGACAAAAAAATACCTGCATTCCATAATGCATGCTTCTTTATTAATTTTTTAGCAACTAATTTGCTTGGTTTTTCAATGAAATTAGAAACTTCAATTGAGTTCTTCTTTCTTGTAAAATACCCATACTGATCTGATGGTTCTTTTGGTTTAATTCCAAAAATAAATATGTCTTTATAAAAAATTTTATTAGCATATTTTTTTACAATAGTATTAAATTTCTTATTATTCTCTATTAATTGATCTGAAGGTAAAAAAATTATTGGCTGTGATGACTTTATATTTTCTAAAAGTGAGACAGATAAAATTGCTGGAGCAGTATTTTTTTTGTAAGGTTCTGAAACGATAATATATCTTTTTATTTTATTTTTTTTTAAGTATTTTTTTACTAAAGATAAGTATTGAACATTTGTGCTTATAATTGGTGGTAAATAAATTGATGAATTTATTCTTTCTAATGTTTTTTGAAACATATTCCAATTTCCAAAATCAACAAATTGCTTCGGTAAATTATCCTTATTCTCTGGAAAAAGTCTTGTACCTGCTCCCCCACAAATAATAACAGGTAAAATCTTCATTTATCTATATATCAGCGTAAGTTTTCTTCTCTTTAAATGCGCCTGGATGTGTAACAGCACCATTAGTTGCATCACCCACACTTTGAGCATACTTCCATAAAGTACCGCTTTCAAAATTAGAGTCTTTCGGTTTCCATTGAGACTTTCTTTTTTTTATTTCTTCATCTGATAAATTTACAGAAATGCTTCCTTTTTCAGCATCAATTTCTATTTCATCTCCATCTTTTAACAATCCAATCATTCCACCGATACTTGCCTCTGGGGACACATGCCCAATACAAAAGCCTCGAGTAGCTCCAGAAAACCTTCCATCAGTAATCAATGCAACTTTTTCACCCATACCTTGACCATAAATAGCTGCAGTTGTTGAAAGCATTTCTCTCATTCCTGGACCACCTTTTGGACCTTCATAACGAATAATTATTACATCTCCCTCTTTATATTTTTTTTCTTTAACAGCTTTAAATGCATCTTCCTCACAATCAAAACATCTTGCGCTGCCTTTAAAATTTAATCTTTTCATGCCAGCTACTTTAACAATAGCGCCACCTTCGGCCAAATTTCCTTTTAAACCTACAACGCCGCCTGTTTTAGTTATTGGTTTGTTATAAGGTCTTATAACATTTTGGTTTTCATTAAATTTTACATTCTTTAAATTTTCTGCCATTGATTTTCCAGTGACTGTTAAACAATCACCGTTAATAAACCCACCGTCCAAAAGCGTTTTTAACAGCATAGGTACCCCTCCAGCTTCAAACATATCTTTAGCTACATATTTTCCACCAGGTTTTAGGTCTGCAAGATAAGGAGTTTTTTTAAAAATTTCTGCCACATCCATAATATCAAACTTAATTCCACACTCATTAGCAATAGCTGGTAAATGAAGTGCTGCATTAGTAGAACCACCTGTTGCAGCAACAATAACAGCCGCATTCTTTAAAGCTTCAATTGAAACTATATCTCTTGGTCTAATCTTATGCTTTAACAACTCCATAACCTGTACGCCACTTTCAAAAGCATATTTATCTCTTTCCTCATAAGGCGCTGGAGTTCCTGAAGAGTAAGGTAAGGCTAAACCAATAGCCTCAGATACACATGCCATTGTATTTGCAGTAAATTGTCCACCACAAGCACCTGCTGATGGACATGCAGCTAATTCTAATTCTCTCAAGTCTTCATCAGACATTTTACCTGCTTCATGCATCCCTACAGCTTCATACACATCTACAACCGTAACATCTTTTCCTTTAAATTTACCAGGCAATATTGATCCACCATACATGAATACACTTGGTACATTTAACCTGCACATTGCCATCATTAAACCTGGCAAAGACTTATCACACCCTGCTAAACCAACTAAAGCATCATAGCAATGACCTCTAACAGTTAACTCAGCTGAGTCTGCTATTACTTCTCTTGATATAAGAGAGGATTTCATACCTTCATGTCCCATGGCAATTCCATCAGTTACAGTAATGGTGCAAAATTCTCTAGGTGTTCCTTTATTTTGACTGACACCCTTTTTGACGCTTTGAGCTTGCCGCATTAAAGCTATGTTACAAGGTGCTGCTTCATTCCAGGTGGATACAACACCTACAAAAGGTTTTGCAACATCTGCTTCAGTTAAATTCATTGCATAATAAAAAGATCTATGTGGAGCTCTCTCAGGCCCAACCGTAGTATGCCTACTTGGTAATTTTGATTTATCTAATTTCATTTTAAACTATTTATTATCTCTGAGAGGTTTTTATACTCGTTTTTGTTAATTTCTAGAAGATTCTTTTCCTGAATAATAATATTTTTTGGAGCTTTTTTTATAAAGTTATCATTTTTAAGTTTATTTTCTGAATTATTTATTTGGGTTTGTAACACATTAACTTTTTTATTAAGTATCAAAATTTGATGATCTAAATTTACATCATCTCCAAAAGAGATAGATATTTTATTATTAGATAAAATAACTTTAGCAATTTTAGATTTAATTCCTTTCAGATCAAAGTTTTTTATACGACCTAATTTTTTTATTATTAATTCATTATTATAGATTATTTTCTGATTTTTTTTTGGTAGTTCTTTTATATTTAAATCAACAAAATTGCCCGGTGAAATATTAAGTTTTGCTTTTATTGACCTTAAATCAGTAATAAAATTTATTATATAATCAATATCTTTAACACCTTTAAAATTTTTTAATTTATAATTTTTTGTAAAATTAAAATTAATTAAATCTGTCTTTTCAATTTTTCTAATTTTAGCTAATGCCCAAAGTTCCTCGGTTACAAATGGTATAAATGCATGTAAAATAGAAAGGTTTTCTCTCTGAACGTATAGCAATATTTTTTTAGTTTCTTCTATGGTTTGTTTATTTTTTGAGTTTAGCAATGGTTTCGAAAATTCAATATACCAATCACAAAAATAATTCCAAATATATAGGTAAATATTCTTTGCCGCTTCATCAAACCGGTAATCATTAATATTTTTTTTAATTTTTTTCTTATAAAAGTTTAATGTTGTAATTATCCATTGATTAGCAGGTATCTCTACATTAGATAATTCTATTTTTTTTAAATTAAAAACATTATTCATTTCACAGTAACTAAAAGTATTCCAAATTTTAGTTATAAAATTTCTATAACCTTTCACCCTATCTAGTGATAATTTAACGTCTCTGCCTGGAGATGACATTGATATTAAAGTAAATCTTAAAGCATCGGCACCAAAATCATTTATAATTGTAAGAGGATCAATTACGTTGCCTTTTGATTTAGACATTTTTTGACCTTTTTCATCTCTAACTAAAGCGTGAACATAAACATTCTCAAAGGGAACTTCTTTCATAAAATAAAGTCCCATCATCATCATCCTGGCTACCCAAAAAAATATAATATCGAATCCTGTAACCAAAACTGATGTTTTATAAAAACGTTTTAGCTCATAAGATTTATTATTTGGCCAATCAAGAGTAGCAAAAGGCCAAAGTGCCGAGGAAAACCAAGTATCAAGAACATCAGGATCTTGTTTCAAAACAACTCCTTTCTTAAATTTTTTCTTTGCAATTTTCTTTGCATCTTTAAGGTTTTCGGCAACTATAATTTCTCCATCTTCTGTATACCACGCTGGAATTTGATGACCCCACCATAATTGCCTAGAGATACACCAGGGTTCTATGTTCTCCATCCATTGAAAATAAGTCTTTTTCCAATTATCTGGAAAAAAATTTGTTTTTTTTTTCTTAACTTGTTTAATTGCTTCTTTAGATAGTTTTTTTGCGTCAACAAACCATTGTTCAGTTAATAGTGGTTCTATAACTGAATTTGATCTATCTCCATAAGGAACAGTATGATTTATGTCTTCAACTTTATCTAAATAATCTTTTTGACTTAATTCAGATATTAATTTCTTTCTGGCATCCAATCGGTCAATATTTATATAATCTTTTGGTACATTTTCATTTAAAGTTCCGTCCTTATTTAATATGTTTATTAATTTTAATTTATTTCTTTTTCCAACTAAATAATCATTAAAATCATGAGCTGGTGTAATTTTAACTGCTCCTGAGCCTTGATCTGGATCGGCATAATCGTCAGTAATAATTTTTATCCTCCTATTCGATATTGGTATTATAGCCTCTTTTGATATTAGATTTTTATATCTTTTATCCTTCGGATGCACTGCAATAGCAGTATCACCAAACATAGTTTCAGGTCTTGTTGTTGCAATAACAATATTTTGATCACTATCAACTAATTTATATTTAATATAATAAAGCTTGCCTCTTTTTTCTCTTTGTGCAACCTCTAAATCTGAAATAGCTGTCTGTAATTTCGTATCCCAATTAGTTAATTTAAAATCTTTATAAATTAATTTTTTATTATATAATTTTACAAATACCTTTAAAACAGCTTTCGACAAACCTTCATCCATTGTAAATCTATCTCTTGACCAGTCACAAGATGATCCAAGTTTCTTTAATTGACCTGTTATTATACCGCCAGATTTTTCTTTCCATTTCCATACTTCCTTAAGAAATTTTTCTCTTCCAAGATCTTTTCTAGATATACCTTTTTTATTTAACTGTTTCTCAACAATTAATTGGGTAGCTATGCCAGCATGGTCAGTTCCTGGTTGCCACAGTGTTTCCAAACCCTTGTTTCTGTTATGTCTAATTAATAGATCCTGAATGGAATTATTTAAAGCGTGACCCATATGCAAACTTCCCGTAACATTTGGCGGAGGTATAACTATAGAAAAATATTTTTTGTTTTTACTTTTTCTAGGTTTAAAACAATTATTTTTTTCCCAATATTTATAAATTTTATCTTCTATATTTCTGTGATTATATGACTTTAACTTCGACATTATATTGAATATTACAAAACTTTATATATACCTCGAGACTAATAAACAATTTCTAATAATTGGCCACGTGGCGGAATGGTTACGCAGAGGATTGCAAATCCTTGTATCCCAGTTCGATTCTGGGCGTGGCCTCCAAAAAAAAAATATTGTTTTGAAATAAAAAGTCTATATTAAGGGATATATTCCCCGGTA
>MDTE01057156.1_pt1 | contig 37247 bp, 14 predicted proteins | sample 811231 | NCBI WGS metagenome assembly MDTE01 (sample SAMN05326651, study PRJNA326480) | marine metagenome | isolation source: seawater | place: Indian Ocean: Red Sea | collected 2010 | reverse complement strand
CCATCTTCGTTAACCACATGAACCAATCGATGGTTTGGTTAGTAGGGGACGTCTTTCCAGCCGATGGCATAGCCAATCAAGTTGAAACTTCGGTGAAGTAACGGGGTAATGATCAGGATGGCCAACATTGATGGAATAAGTTCAATAGCGCCATGTTGTCCTCCAAGAAATATGATTCCGAACGTGAATACACTCAGGGCAAATGGTATGGTGTCAAGCAGAGGGGCTTTAGACGAAATGTTTCCTTCTCTTTTGAGTCCTTTTCTGCGTTTGAAAAAAGAGCCTGTTGCGTCTCCGATAAGAGAGGTTAAACCAAGAAAACTACCAAGTATCATTGCCGTAAGGTAGTCGTTGTTTGTTGCATACCAACCTTGAGACTCAAACACAGGGTCAACAAATGGTAATGCATTGGAAGTATTCCCTTCTGTGACCATCACCATGATTATGCACAGGAGTCCTGATGTAAGGGAGCCACCGATGAGGCCATTCCAAGTCTTCCCGTCACCCAAAATCCGGTTTCCGTCCTTCCAATTCTTCCCTCCATCAATTGGCCAAGGACCATATCCTGTTTTTGGGAACCATTTACCCCACATCATGGCAAAAGTGTTTACCAAAAACCCCGGTAGATAAATCCACAATGTGTAGAGAATCAATATGAGAAAACCATTGTCTTCCCATGGTTGAAAGTTCTCACCTGCCATGATTAACAAAATGTAACTCAGTCTTTGAATGTCTCGTTACTTTCAATTCTCACGATAACATCTTGAGGTTCTTGATGATGGGAGAGCCATGTCAGGAAAGAGTGTTCTGGTTATCGGTGGTGGCGGAAGAGAGCATGCTCTATGTCTTGGTCTTTCTCAGTCAAATCTCATTGCTCAAATTCATTGTACTCCCGGAAATGCGGGGATTGCCGATGTTGCCAATATCCATTCTGTTTCAGCGAGTGATCTTCCTGGACTCGTAAAATTAAGCGAAAATATCGGGGTAGATTTTGTCGTAGTTGGTCCGGAGGCGCCTCTCTGTCTTGGATTATCCGATGCCTTGAGCGAAAAGGGAATACCATGTTTTGGTCCATGTGAATCACATGCCAGATTAGAGGGTTCCAAATTATATGCCAAGGAAGTCATGCAGAATATCGGCGTACCCACTGCCCAATTTAGAAAAATCCAAACTATGAAAGAAGCTGAAGAAGCACTTGATGCCTTTTCTGGAAAACCATGGGTTATCAAGAGGGATGTGCTCGCTGGAGGAAAAGGCGTGGTTGTAAGTGAAGATAGAGATGAAGTCTTGAATTTCATTGCATCCTCAATATCCACAGATGGTTACGTTCTCGTTGAGGAATTCCTTCCCGGAGAAGAAGCAAGTTTACTCGTAGTCATGGATGCTGGAAAGTTTGTATGCCTACCCGCAAGTCAAGACCACAAAAGAGAGTTCGATGGGGATAAGGGCCGCAATACCGGTGGGATGGGGGCTTATGCTCCTGCTCCTGTTTTTGATGGGTCTGTAGAATCCAAGGCTATCGAAAACATTGTGAAACCCATGCATCAATGGCTGTCCAATCAACCAATTCCTTACAGAGGCGTGTTGTATGTTGGGCTCATGATTGATGAAAACGGAGATCCATTTGTAGTCGAATTCAATGTCAGATTTGGCGACCCAGAATGTCAAGTAACCATTCCTCTCATCGCTTCTGATGTCGGTGAATTGCTTTGGTCTGCATCAACAGATTGTCTTCAAGAATACGATCTCGTCATTCATGAAGGTGCAGCGTTAACCGTTGTTCTGGCTTCCGAAGGTTATCCTGGTACGCCAAAAACTGGGCGAGAAATTATTGGTTTAGAGGAGATTCATCATGGAATTTTACACCATGCAGCAACTGCTGAGAAATCAGGCGAAATCCAGTCCACTGGCGGACGCGTTTTGGCTTGTACAGGCCTTGGTGATGACTTACTGGCAGCTAGAAAACAAGCCTATGAAATGATAAATTCAATCAAGTTAGAAGGAGCACGATTCCGAGAAGACATTGGCCATCGAGCAATGTGAGAAAGCAAAACGACTAAACATGGCCGACGTAGTGTATTCTCATTTCCGTTGATGGTTAGGGTTAAAAAAGGTCCCAATGTGGCGAGTTCGCCCAGCCTTTAGGCTGGATAAACATTGAGGGAAAACGAATGGAAGACAACAATGAAAACCGTGCTTCAGGCACAAACCAATTGTTAGGGCTACTGGTAGCCCCGATGGCGGTTTTGCTGGCTGTTGCAGCGAATTGGATAGGTAAATTTGACCTATCTTTGGATGTAGATGGAATGTTCCCACTCATGGCAGTGGCGTCGGCGGCCGTTATCGGGCTTGTGCCTCGAATTTTGGTCGACCGCAAAATCCTATCCTTCAACACTCCTGAACAGGCTTCCCTCCCTGTATTGTTGATCACTGGATTGCTCGCCGCTGGATCTACCTTTTTCGGAGCATCAAATCTTATTGCTTTGTTAATATTTTTGACTGCGTTTGGCGTCTACGCTCTCGATCATTCGAAGCGATATGAGTGGGCTGTTGTGCTCACGTTTAGCATGGTAGGTTTTGTCCTCGCCATGACTGCTGGAGCAGATTATCTTGCTACTGCCGTTTCCGAATATACCGTATTCAATGAAGACGGCTCTCCAACGACCTATGACAGAACAAATGCGGTTCGTGAAGGAGCTTCATTCATGTTCTTCTCAGTATGGACAGTGTTTACGATACTTGGGCTTTTGCTTGCTGTAATCGGTCGAGGCGTCTTCATACAGCCATCTGAGAAAGGATGGTTCTCTTATGCAGGGCTGTCTGATGGAAGATATAATCGCCAATCAATCCCACTTCAAGTTGCTCTTGGTGTTTGGATGGGTGCCCACATTGCCTCTATGTGGTTTATGAGTGGTGTAAGCGATGCCGATCGCTTGGGCATTCTCTTCGAGGATGGATACCACGGGTACATCGGATTTTGGCCTCCCTTCTTTACCGGAATCGTCGCTCTCATAGTGGCTTACATGGTTGCTGAGCGCTGGTTCACACGGGCTATGTTTGTTTCATCACTGTGGGTTTTGTATCAAATTGGTGCATGGTATGAGGCTGGCATTTGGTCAAATGAGAGCTTTGAAGGGGCTTGGGCAGTTTGGATATGGTTCAGCATCTTCTTTGCCGTATCAGTCTTGATTTACTGGTTCAGCACCCATGAAAAGTATGGTTCATGGATGAACCGTGAACTACACGAACCTTCTGGTGCTCGACAATTTTGGTCTAATCATTGGGCTGGTATACTTGTCTTCACCTCATTCATGATCGGATTGGCCATGAGAATACAATGGTATGCAGTACCTTCCATGAATGCTTACGGTACAGGTACCTGGGACATGACTGGAGGTTCTGACCCGTGGTACATGAAGCGTGTTGTCGACTATATCCTCGCACAACACGCGCATCTGGTTTTTGATGCAGATCGATCATACCCTCTTGGAGGAATTAATCCAAGACCGCCACTCTTTACCTGGTCTCTCGCTCTTGGTGCGATGTTGATTCAAACTGTGTTACAAATTTCAGCAGAAGAAGCAGTTTGGTGGTCAATGCTTGCATTGCCAGCTATTTACGGCGCCTTGATTGTATTTCCAATCGCAAGCATGACTCGAGACCACTTCGGAAAGGGTGCTGGAGTAATCGCAGCATGGTTGATTGCATTCATGCCCAGTCACGTTACACACAGTACCTGGGCCCTAGCAGACCACGACGCGTTCATTCTTCTGTTCTTGTCTGCAGGTTTCATGTATTATTTGAGGGCAGTAAAAGCGGGCGGAAACGAACGGATTACACGAAAGGTTTCTGCTCATCCTAATGCTTTGTTCAAGGCTGTTTCTGATGTAACAATCCACAAAAAAGCAGCAATTGCTAATGCTGTAGCAGCCGGTGTTTGCATTGGATTAGTAGCACTCGGATGGAAAGGATTCGTATATGGTCCTGCAATTATTTTCTTGACCTATGCTGTGCAAGTTGCTTTGAACATGTTTAGGCGAAAGGATAGTACTATTCTTTCTACAGTTAACTTAACCATGTTATTCACAATATTGGTTATGACGATTCCGTTCTATGCACATCCTCAGATGAATCTCGTTTGGAATTCAACAGGACTACAGCCTCTGTTGTTTATCATCGCGTTCACTTTGGCGATTTCCTTCATCACAACCGGTTTCCGTGATAAGCCATGGTTGCTGGTGCTTGGTTCCCTCTTCGTAGGTGGAAGCGTGTTCTTTGGCTTGTTGTGGGTTTTACAGTATTTCGACATGTCAAATTCATTCAATGTCTTAACAACAGGTTCAGGTTATTTCACGAAAAACAAGATCTTTGGAACCATTGCTGAGGCTTCTGCTCCTAGCCGTGGTATGTTGTTTGCAAGTTTTGGTCCGATTGTGTTCATTCTTGCTTTGGCCATGGGTCTCATCGCAATTTGGCAAGGTACTCGTCACAAGAAGGAAGTCAAACTCGTTCTTGGTATGTGGGTTATCATCGCATCATACATGGCTTGGACTGCTGGAAGATTCGTTTTCAACGCATCACCGGCCATGGCAGTTATGGGTGCTTGGGGAATCGTCGGTTTATGGAAATACTCTGGTGCTTCGTCTATGGTGAAAGAGTGGAGACGTCAAGGGATAAGAACTCCTAGCGATCGTATTACAGGGGCCCGAAAAGCCCTTTGGCGAACACCCCAATTTAGCGCCATCGGTTTGGTCCTCGTCATACTCATCGGCCAACACGCAACCTATGGTATAGACTCGGCAATTCCCGGAAGTTCTGAACATGAATCTGGCCTTGACAAGAGCATCTATGGTATCATTCCAGACATGCTTCGATGGAACCAACTTGGATTCTCGCTACTCGATGACACGGATTACGAGAATTCTGGAGGACGCTGGTATCTTGGAAGTTTTGGTAGCGCCTTCAACGATGAAGGTTGGAACAGAGCCTACGATTGGCTTGCAAAACAAGATGCTGATATGGCGTATTCTGACAAGCCTGCCTTTGTTTCATGGTGGGATTATGGTTTCCAAGCTCTAGACAGTGGTGAACATCCATCCGTTTCAGATAACTTCCAATCGGGGATACCTGCGACTGGTAACATGCTTCTCGCAAGAGGTCAGGATGATCTGGTTGCTATGTTTATCTGGCAACTAGGGAAAGGTGACTTGTCATACAACTATCACCGTGACAACGGTCTGCAGTTTACAAATTCATTTTCTTCCACACTTGAAACACATCTCGGTTCAGAAAAAGCAGAGTTCTATGAATTGATTCAGACCAGTGAAGATGTAGCAGTTACAAGTCAGTTGACATTCAAAGTAATACAAACGAATGAGGATTGGGTCCTTGCAGAAGGCTTTGAACTGGATGAGGGAATGGTGCCAAACGGTGCCCAGAAGGTCTACAGAATATATGAAGACGGTATATTGGTCCCTTGTGATTCAACCGAGACTGGAGTATGTGCCGGTGATTCTTGGTCAAATTTCCAAAATGCTAACACTTCATACAACTTCAAGGTCCGAACAACAAGAGACACGGTCATGGAAACTACTCACTACATTGTAGGCGATTACTGGTATACTAACGACTTGGTTGATGAGTTTAATTCTGTTTCAACTCACATACACAGAGATAACGCAAGATTAGCAACCATTACTCAATTATTAACGAACAGTCTTTCCACTGAAGCGTTGAATGATTTGTACGTCGACTTGATGGATAACAAAGTATACACCGTCCAAGATTACGAAGGCTTACCTGGGGAAACAATTACTCGAAATCATGAAATCAAGTATTTTGCAGTCGATCATAGACTTTATCCAAAAGGTGGAAGATACAACGCTGATGTTCAATTTAACGGTGGACAACCGACAGGTATTTTCACTGCTCCTACCATACTTTCCGGTCAAGATTTCACCACATTCATGGACGAGGTTTACGAAACCATTCGTGGTGAATTCCCTGATGAAATGACAAGGGAAGAATTTGATGAAGCAATTAAGAAAGATTACATCAACCAACAATCAGGTTCAGATATCGATCCATTACAGTTGCAGGATGTAAGAATAGACCACAAGGCAGCATTCTTCGACACTATGTTGGCAAGAGCCTACGTAGGGTATGGTGCTTCAAGTTTGGGTGTTGAAACAGATGCATCTAATCCACAACCAGGTTTACATATTGGTACTGGTGGAAGCCCCGGAACATTCATGACAAATGCTGTACCAATGCCTGGTGCGATGATGAATCACTTCGTGATTGCCAATTGGGAAGACCCTGATGCGCTAAATGTCATTGGTTCAAAAGCACACAGAGCAACTTCTCAAGTTAAAATCTTGAAATATTACCCTGGTGCAGAAATCACTGGAGTGGTCAAACTCGATGATGACTCCATGAACATGGATGGTGTTCGATTACTATTCGAAAGAGATGCGTTTAGCGACGAAGATGGAAACGAAGATAACGATACCTACTTCATTCCAATCGGTGCTACCGATGTGAATGCAGACGGAAGTTATTCCTTCCTTGCTCCAGCAGGTCAAATCAGAGTGTCTGCTTTTGTTGGGGAATTTGACCCATCAGCAGACCAAAATGCCATTCGTGACGGAAGCTTTGCAACAGGCTTATCTGAAATTCTCGAACTTGAAAATTCAAATTCTCGTGATGTAAATGCAGTCACTTCAATATTGGGAGGGGTTTCAAACATGACTTGGATTGGTGAGACTTTGCTGCATGTCTCTGGAGCAGAAGCCAATCGTGAGGTTGACTTTTCGGATTCAGTTGATGTAATCATCAAACACTCTGGTGCGTCTGGTTCCGTGCTATGGACTGGTCACGAGAGCTTCGAAGGTGAGTCGTTAGATGGTGTTGAAATGGTCCTTGACAATGTATGGACAACCATGGATAACTACACGCTGACCACGACAAGTGGAGATTTCACAACCGAAGACGTCCGTATCCTAGAGGGAAGCGGTGAAGCAATCTTCGATGAATCAGGAACTTTCACCTCTTCTGAGGGATTAGCGGTTGTCACAAACTTCACCGGAAACTACACTCGAATTATCGAACCAACACGTTCCTATTTTGCAAATGGAACATGGTCCGGATTCGGAGTTATCGATGCAGTATACACGAACTTCACCGAAACCCCTGGAGCTTGTGACCAAGACGTAACCGGTGATATCTTACCTGAAAATGAGACCGTTTGTTTGGTCAATGGTACCACAAGCAAGTACATCTTCTCCGGAACTGTAGAAGCAAAGGGACAAGTCGTTGCGAACACGACTGTTACCCTCGTGCGTGCCTTAAACGGTGAGAATTTCGAGGCTTCTGGAACATTCGAGGGAAGTGGTACTGTCAACGGTACAGGGACTTTTATCGGTTCTGGAACCTTTAGCGGTGAGATTGTTGAACCGGGTTCATTTTACTTGAGTGAAGTAGTTCCTGGAGAATATGAAGTGAGCCTTCATTTCGATGATGACAGAGTCCACACGCTCAGTGAAACACTGGTTGTAGGAGTCTCACCAGCAGAAAAGAACTTCTTGATGCCAGGTTACATGTTCAATGATACATTGGTCATGTCAGATGGAACTATTGTGGAAAATACAACTGGTGGTCAATTTGAGTTGATTGATCTCACGACAGATGTTGTTTATGAATTAGAAACTGATGAGACCGGACTATTTTCCAAGGGCAAACTGATACCTGGAGAATATTTGTGGAGAACAGATCTTGATTTAGATGGGCTATATGAGCGTAATGAAACCATTTCAATTACTACTGAGAGTGAAGTAAACGTAACTCTCAACGGATTAACTATTCCAATAACCAAGGATTTGTTTATTCAATTGGATTCAACAGATGCTGATTTCAATGTTTCCAATCGCGTGGTTAATTTCTCTAAATTTGATAAATCAACCGGAGCAATCACGGATTCTGATGTTATGAGTTTCGTTTCAAATGAAACCGGTGTTTTGCATGCAGAAATTACGGAAGGTACATGGAAAGCAGTTGACAGTGGTGATGAATTATACGTACTTCTACAAGAAATAGTAGTGAGCGAAAATGTTTCTGGCATCGAATGGAGTTACACAGAATCAGCATGGGTGAACGGAACTTTGTATATTCCCAATCCTGAAGCCGGTGCACCTGATGACCTTGATGTCACCAATCTCACTGAAACAGATTTCCTTGCAAATCAAGAACTTTACCAAACCGTTCCACTTGCACCAATTATTTTCAACTCTGGATTGATTGAAGAAACAATTCGAACGGGTAATGATGGTTCGTTTTCAATAAGGCTACCTGTCGATCGAACATTCCATGTTCAAGTACTCGATGGCAATGGATTTGGCGCCGGATACATCATGGAAAATTCCTCTGAAGGTGTGAATCATAATGACATACCAAATGTGATGTTCATGCAAAGAGTCGGCATCATTTCTGGAACATTATTTGTTGGAGACAGTGACACACGTTGGGCTAGTGATGCTCCTGGATGGGAATCTGTGAGAATAAATGCCGTAAATCAGGATGGTCTTGAGTGGTCATCAACGGTTCAAGAAACAGGTAATTACCTCATGGAAGTTTTGCCAGGAACTTGGACCTTAGAATTGGGTGATGAGTTACTCAATGCGGATTCAAAGGAAGACGTTCTTGTTGATATCACTGGACTAGATAACCAAAATTTCTCTGTACAACCAGACAACATTAGCCTTGTCATCAAGATATTTTCTGACTTTGACAATAATCAAACATGGAACGAAAATTATGCTGTTCAGCCAAATATTAGTCTAACTGCACTCGATAATTATGGAACTGACTTATCTTTAAATGCGTCAGATTATGTTGATGGGATAATCTCTGTGAATGTTTCCCTTGGATTGTATGAATTTAACATCGATGAAATCAACAATCCATTTGATGAAAATGCAAGTCAATACTTATCTGTGCCGGTTGCTTTTACTGAACCAGTTGATGTCAAATTGGGAGGAGAAAATATCTCGTTATCCATACCACTTTCTCCAAAGTGGTTGGTGAAAGGAACAGTCGTGGGTAGTGACGGCGCAACCAACAGTGAAATTTCATTGCGTGCTCAAGACCCTGAAGGTAATTTACCTGCGCAAATGGTGCCTGTAGATGATAATGGTTCATTTGCCTTGTACCTCGATCAGACTGATTGGGTATTTACCGTAGATGCTTATGAGAATAATTTGACCAACAAGACAGAAATTTTACAACAAAAAGTCAACATATCCGGTGATGAAAGTCGATTAGCAATTACCCTCGAAACCGTTGAAGCCATGCAAATTGATGTTAATTTGTCCAAGGAAGGAATTGGTGAGGCTATGGTTGATGAAACGATCAAAGGTATGAGCTTAGATGGGTTCATGAATATCACAAGCACCGATTCGAGCGGTAACATCGTCCGAACTGACGTGAACGGCACCCTATCTATGTATGTCATGCCAGGAAGTTGGACCCTATTCATCAGTGGCGACGATTTTGCAAAGATTGATCCAGAAGTGTACTTCGCTAACGGCACTTCAGGGCTGGAAATTTCCGTCGCAATGGAAGCACAGGTCTTTGTACTCATTGAGGGTAACATCTTCTGGGATAATCGAGAACAAAACAATATTCCAGACCCTGGAGAAGGAATGGAATCAGTAAATGTCACTGTCAGTAATGATAACTTCAATGAATCAATGCTTACAGATGCTAATGGCCATTGGTCATTCTTTGTTCCAGCAAACCAACAATATAATATCTCTTGCACAAAGGATGGATTTGAAACTGTATATTACGAAAATGAAGGTAATAACTCATTCTCGGTTTACAACGAAAATATCGACTCCAGTCTTGAGATGACAACAGGTTTGGTTCCAGTATCAGGTTCTGTTACTCATTTGGGTGAACTGACTCAAGAACAACTTACAGCAAAACTTGATGGTGCGAAAGTTGTTCTTTACCCAGATATTAATTTGGATTACGAACCAGTGAACGCTTCTACAGCAACATTTGATGGTAATCAACTTAATTGGAGCGCATCGGTTACTCCGGGTACTTGGATTGTTTGGGTAGTAGAAGCCAATCCTGATGAGAATGGTGGAGGTGTAGCAATCGGAACTCTCGAAGCAAGTCCAACAGATGGTGGTAGCGTTAACCTCACCATGAAACGTGGAGGTCTCATCGACATCTCAACAGAATGGACAGACTTCAATTTGGTAGAACGCCCAGCATCATTAGAAAACGAAGTGGTTGAGATTGAAGTCGATATCGGCGATACACGTTGGTATCTTGATTTGAGTGAAGAAGGAGACTTGAATGACATAATATTGCCAACAGGAAGTACAAGGTTAGCGTCTACATTCCAAACAACACAACATGCAATGGGATTAGAGGTTGAATATTATGTGGATAGAACGGTACAAATTAAAGACGATCCTCTATCTGTCGAATTAATCTACAACCTACGTTCAAATAGCACACTTTCACTATCTGTTGACAACAGCTCTCTGAAGAATGCGACACACAATGCTACCAAAGAGTGGTATGTTGCTCAAGATGGTACAGATGGATACGATGCCATCGAGATGGTCATTGATGTTACTTATGATGGTAATCAGTTAACTGAGATATTCAGCGCATCGGCTTCAATGAGCGGTCAAGATGGAGCAAATTGGAATTTTGAATTCAAAAATGCATCAACTGCTGAATGGTCAGATGGGACTGAGTTATCACTCGGTGTCGGGGCCAACCTCACCGACTCATTACACAACTTAGAGGGCCAAATTCATCTAAGAATTACCCCGCCAGGACCCGATACTGTAATCGCCCTTGACAGTGGACGAGTCGTTAACTTTGCACTGAGTACAGGTGCCGCAACCACTCCATTGCAAGTCAATATCTCGATACCAGCAGTTTATGATGTGAATATCTCTGGAATGGAAGAACGAATTGGTGTAGGTCAAAATGGAAAGTCGGTCTCTTTCAACGCAATTTTTGAAAATAACGGAAATACTGAAGACACACTTTCTGCATCTACAACGTTGTCAAGTAATTGCGAAGAAGATGGCTGGTCGCACAGTCACTTGTCTGCAAGTGCCGTCGATCCGCGAGCAACCGATACCGTAAGAGTTACCGTCACCTCTCCAGCAGCAAATGCTACGGTAAATTCATGTACGCTTGGAGTCACTGTGAAAAGCGAAAATGGTGATACTTACACACAAGAAATTACTGTTGAAATTGCAACCGCAAATCTGGAGATAATTTCTGAGCAAATTACGCCACTCAACTCTGAAGCAGTTGCAGGAAAGTCGGGCAAAATAATTGTCCCAATCAGAAATACCGGTTTGCTTGATGCTGTTGGCATTGAAGTGACGCTCAAGGGAATAGTTGAGACTGAGTATTCAGAACAAAAAATGACGCTAACCGTACCAAATAATGATATTGCGTATGCAGAATTTGATTACGAAGGCTTTGAAGGAGCAGTACAACGATTTGAAGTAACAATCGACCCAAGAGATGTATCTGTGTCTGAAGATAGCCAAAATAGCATCAAATTTGACCGAGAGTTTGCTAATGTTGCAGAAGGTGAAGAGAGTAGTCTACTACCGTTTGTTATTGTGATATTGGGAGGACTTGTCATCTTCGGAGGATACAAGGTGGCTAAGTCTGGTTCCAAAAAGCGATTCTGATAAACAGGATTCGAACATAAGTTCAAAACCACCGTCGGGGTGGTTTGGACGTTGTTATGCCGGATGATTTGGGTAATGTTCAATTCATTCCAGAACCAGACGATGCCCGAATTCTGTCTGCTGTTGACCCCGCAGCGGTTGACCACCAACCTGGTTGGAGAGCCGAAGTAATGGGATGGGCACCATCTCCTGCAATGGCTATCCCAATGATGAATCAATGGCCAAAGAGAATCATGAATGCGTCAGTTTTCATGATCGGCTTGTTGGCTTTATGGCTTGTCTGGCGATCTCAATTGCTTAACATCGAACCAATTTTGCCTGATTCAGAATGGGTTTTTGAACAGTCAGAGATAAGGGAACTTCAGGAAATCGGTCAAACCGGAGACGGCATCAGAGTTTGCATTGTTGATACTGGTATTGATTTGACGCATCCAGATTTAGATCATCTTTCTATCGAGTATAGAGACTACTGGAGTTCATCAGATATTCCAGTCGATCACGGTGCTCTCGCACATGGCACGCTGATGTCTGGCTTATTGGTAGCAGATGGGCATCAATTGGGTGCTGCACAAGGAATTTCTCTTGGCGTAGTTTCTGCGCTTGGGGAAAACCAAGACGGCAGCAATAGTGGAGATGAGAAACGAGTTTCTAACGGAATTGATTGGTGTATATCGCCATTTAATGCCGACATCATATCTCTGTCGTTGGGTGGTATGCAGGATCCTGATTCCATGTCCGAAGGCGATATTTCATTAACCGTAAGAAAGGCTATCGATAAGGGAATCTTTGTGATTGCTGCTGCTGGAAATGATGGAGGTCCTGCTGATGATGGTCTCGTCGCTATTCCTGGAAATATCGAATATGTCATTACCGTAGGGGCATCAGACATTAACAAAGATCGATGGAACGGTTCATCACTTGGTTCTCAAACAGTTGGGGAAATTGACAGAGAAGACCCTCATCTGAAACCAGAGATACTTGCACCGGGAGTTGGCGTTATATCAACAGGGAATCAGGGTTCATATTTCGAAACTCAGGGGACATCTGTTTCAACAGTAATCGTCACAGGTGCTTTGGCACTGATTCTTGAAGACCGCCCTGATCTCACGAGTTCTGAAAATTCAAATTCTGATTGTATACTTGCAGTAAAATGGGCACTAAGAAACAGTACACTTGAAGCAGGGGCTACTCACAGTGACTCGAATGGATACGGTGTATTATCTGCTCAAAAATGGTATGATGAAGTCATGAATATAGAGCGTTGCTGATGATACTTTTAATCACTTTTGATATTTAAGAACGCCAAAATCTGATATTTCAAGGTCTATTTTGATATTTCTACTAGTGCCATGAGACGCCAAAGGTTATACTACGCTTCATCTTGGGAGCAATGATAGAAATGTCTGATAATCAAAAAACAAAGAGCATTTTTCTTACTTTTCTTATGTTCACATCCCTCTGCGTAGGCCTTATCTCCATTCCCGTTGCCTCTGCTGTAACAACATCTGGAACCATTACTGCTTCGGAAACGTGGTCAGGAACGGTCAATCTGAATGGGAATGTCACGGTTGCAGAGGGTGCTACCTTGGTCATAAATGGGGGTACGAGGATCAACATTCCAGCCGGTGATAGTTTGTTTGTTGAAGGCTCAATTTGCGCTGGAGACATTACTTGTGGTGCTGGGGCTCCGTCATCCCAAGGTGCTCCAATTCGTTTTGTTTGGGCGGACGCATCCGGTTCAGGTCCAGGTAATTGTGCAGGGGCTCCTTTGAATAACCCTGATCCCTCTTGTGGCTCTGGTATTTGGCTGGACTATACTGTTGACGTTCAGAAAACAAAATTGAATTATGTTACGCTAGAAGGAACATATGGCATTCCGGTGCAAGTCCAAAACGGCGTTTACAGATATGGAGCCTTGGTTTTGAATGATGCATCAATCGATGCAAGAGGGTTAGACTTTTCTGATGTGAATACAACAAACATCCTAGTTGTCGGTTCAGCAGCACCAACTATTAGCGATAGCACATTGACACTTGGAGTAGATGGTCAAAATTATCATGGCCCTGCTCTGGAGGCTCACAATGCTGGAAAAGGAATACTTGGAGCCCTGACTATCCGTTCGACAACTATCTCTGGTGGCGATTCACCATCGGCCGGTGCTACTTGTGATAGCGGTCAACCTGGCCGTTCCGCCATGTATTTTTCAAACTCAGATGTTGATATTGACTTTGTAACGGTACAAGATAATGCGCAAGGGCTTTTCTTCCAAAGTAGTTCCGGAAGAATTACTGATAGTAGCATTACGGTTACTTGCAATGCCGTCGACACCAACAGTGTCAAAACCTCTACCAATGCTTCAACCGCCATGTACATTTTCAACAACACCATTGAAACCACTGAGGGTGCGGGAATAACCGCTTACGATAATTCGGTCATTGTAGCAAATGACAATACCATTTCTGGTGCAGCATCAGGTTCCGGAGTTGGTATTCGGGACTCAACAGCACAACTACATAGGAACGTGATTGGACCAATCGGGGGTTGGAATGGATTGTGGATTTATGGAGAATCCGATGTCGTTGCTGAAAATAATACCATTCAAAATACGGCAAAAGAAGCGATTAGTTTGGGTGAATACCACTACGTTGACAGTTGGTCTTCATACAAAAATGAACCAGAAAAATCTCGCCTCTACCTCGCAAATAATCAGATAAACAACGTATCTGGAACCTGTAATTCCGCTATGTACGGACAGGCTCCTGAATATGCATTTCCATGTCCTGCCATGCAAATGATCATGGCTAGTGCAACGATCATCGGAAATAATTTCTCAGAGATTGCCGCAGACGCATTCAAGATTAAGGGAAGTATTGTTAATATTCAAGATAACGAAATTGATGCTGGAGGGGCAAACGGCGAGGCAGAAGCGGTCTATATGACGCCTTTTGATGATAATTACGGAACTAAGTATGGCAGTATTGGATTCTTCAGTCAAAACCAATGGCCTTCATCGGTAACCAAAATATACAACATCACTGAATCCAAAGTAATCGTCCAATCGGAGAACTTTCCTCAACTCGATAATTCAAGTATCGCAGAGTCTATTTTCCTCAGATGGAATAGTCAGATGTGTGAGGAAAACAGTAACGCTTGCTTGAAGGTACCTCCAACCTCAGAAATGGTACCAAAAGATATGCCTATTGCAATGGAAATAAAAGAAAACGCAACCACGTTCACATTTGCTGCCCTAAATGGATTCGATATCGGAGATATTTACATGAGGAACCAAGGTTCTGAATGGGGTGTTCAGGTAGAAGAAGGAGAATTGGTTAGATATCAAGTTAAGGCGAGTAACAGTAACGTCGCTGGAGCGAATGTTAAAATCAGAAATGCCTTTGGAGTGCAGTTGTACAATTTAACCACCGATAGTTTTGGATTTACGCCTCAAATCACATTACCTACAAATTTCCACATCGACCACAATTGGAATCGAAAATGGAATGAACCAGATTACACCATTCATCCAGTCACAGGCGAATATACTGCAGCTCGAGAAGATTCATGCAACGATGGTGTCGACAACGACGGGGATGGCTATGCAGATGAGCAAGATTCAGAGGATTGTTCGCCAGGAACCAACACCCGCGAGATGTCATTGTTCATTGTAGAGGCTTCGAAATTCGATAAAGGTCGCTCAACGCATACTTTTACACTCGATGGAATGGTCGATGAGATTATTCACTTGGATAATATGGCACCTTCTGTAACTGTAGATCAGCTGAATTCGACTTCTTTCCCAAAAATTGTCCAATTAACAGGCCGTGCTTGGGATGGTTTTGCTGGTGATAATGACGGGAATTACTTCAACACTGCTAATGCAACTGATGCCATGTTTGGGACGGTTGATCGTGTGGAAATCCAGCCACATGGTTCACCAGATTGGTACAATGCGATCGATACCTCTGGAGCAAATGGTGTGATCACAAGTACAAATTATCCTTTCAAAACTTGGTCCTTTGAATGGGATATGTCCGACCAAGCTGAACAAGATGTAACCTTCCGTATTCGGGCTTATGACGGCCTCGAAGTGTCTCAAATAGCAACCCGATTTTTCAGATTGAACATCAATGCGCCGACCATTTTCGTCGATTCTCCACAAGATGGAAGTCAACACGTAAATGGCATCGTTACATTCGAAGGAAGAGCAGAAGATGATTATCGTAACAACTTAGACCTCGACCGAGTCTATATTCAAATTGAAGGTCCGGGAGATTTTAGTTCAAAGGTATGGCAAGAAGCCTCGCCATCTTGGTCATATGTTTGGAATTATGCAGGTACGAATCTTCAATCTGGCGATTACACCTTCACAATATGGGCCTCCGATTCGAATTTTTGTCGTGGTGTTATCGATGTGTGTGTGACAAAGGTACTCACTCTTACCATTGACAATGAAAATCAAGCACCGATTGTACAATTAGACAAACCTCGCCCTAGCCAAATTATTTACAGCGGAGAAGTCGTTGCTCTGGAAGGAGTTGCCAGGGATAATGATGGGTCTGTGAGTCGCGTTGAGTTTAGATTATTCGATGCCGCAACAGGGGGTGAAATGACCAATGGTCCCTCGGATGTAACTACATTTTCTGCCAGTGGTGTTTGGACCCAAACGTGGGATCCGAGTCGAGCCAACCTTGCAAATGGCCAATTTTATGATATCGAAGTACGATCATATGACACGGTGGATTTCTCTGAGCCTGTGATGCGCAGAATTCAATACATCGATTTGGGAGATACTGACAATGTACCTCCAGAGTTCAGCAACCCGACACTTTGGCCACAAACATACACCATCTTTTGTGATTCCAACTCTCTCTCAGATAATCGATGTACATCGGTGAGTATCAATCTACTCGATTTCTTCAGTGACCCAGATGGGGAAGGTGAAAACAACACGCATCTAAGGTGGGACTTCAATGACCCGCTCTACGTTGATGCCATAACAATCAACCCCAATTCAGGAGTAGCGAAATATAACCCAATGGATTATATGGAATCTCGCAGTCCTGATATTGCAGATTGGAGTTTGCTCGACGTTATTTTCATTGGTTATGATGACAACGATGTGCCAGTCAATTCCCCCGCGGTAGATTTCATTGTAAAACCGATTTCGTTTAGTGTTGAGAGAATTAACGATGGTCAAGTAATCTCAGGAAATAATGCCATGTATCGTGGAACAGGTCTGCCTGGAAGTAAAGTAGAGGCTCGGTTTGCAGATAGTGATTTCTTGGTGAATGAAACACTGGTTGGACCTGATGGCGTATGGAGAATGGAAATATCTTATACCCAAATCGGCAGAGATGGCGATGTAAATCTTGTCTTCTCTCAAGATGAAGGCTCGATAACTCAGCAACAGTTAGCATCAGGTGCTCTTGTCGAAGCGGGGATGGCTACTTGGCTCTGGATTGTACTCATCATTCTTGTGATTGGTTTGCTTGGTGGGGCTGGTGCATTTTTCTTCCTCGAGTTTGAAGAATTAGATGAAATTGAGGAGGCTGACTTACAACAGAATGTTTCAGAAGACCCATATGCGTGGGCTAAGGCAAAACAAGTCCCTGAACTACCGGCAACAAATACACAAACTTTGCCTGCTCAGCAGGCGCCCCAAGCATTTGGTCAAGCCCAAAATGTTGTTCAGCAGCCAGCAGCACCCGCACAATCACAACATCCGGGATGGCTATGGGATGCGCAATCCAATCAGTGGGTGCCCGATCCAAATTACCGTCCACCCCAGTGAGTTGAATCAAAATGAGTCGCCCCAAACCCGGCGTTCAAGAGAGGATTCTTCTGCACTTATCGGACTATTCGGATTATTCTAATTCAGTCGAAGTACCGTTTGCTCTCTCACAAATGGGCATTGCAAATGCAGTTGCGATTGCTCGCTCAAATGTACCTCGGGCGATATCCGGTCTCAAGGACCAAGGTTTGTTGATTGAAAGACAAGCACATGTGCATGGTGTAACTCGAAAAAGAAAATCCTATTTCCTCACCGAAACTGGAAATTCTGCAGCTGAAGAAACCTGGACGAAACTGAAAGAATATCCGGTTCGCTGCATCATGGGTGAAGAAGAATCCGTTTCAACCACTTTGGGTAGCATTCAGGATTTGCTTCCATTTCAGATGAGACCGGTCGATGTGATTCGGTACATGGATGGAAATGGAGTGCTAGATGTACGATTACTCTCTGCAGAATTGGTCGAGCGTGATTTATCTAAACATGTAGAAAAGCAACTGATGACCAGTCTGAGTGACCTTCCACGAATTCGTCATTTTTTTGGTCGAACAAATGAGATGGACAATGTCATGAATTTACTCGATGCACGTTCAACCACATTGCTCATCCCAGGTATCGCAGGGATTGGTAAAACAACGATGGCTGCGAAACTCATTGAGAATTACATGCATCGAAGAAATCTTTTGTACCATCGTTGCCAAGAAAAAGACTCATCAAGATCTTTTTTCGAAAGTATTGCCGATTGGATGGCAAGCATGGGTGAGTCTATTTTTGCAGATTATATCGCAGCTACGCCAATGCCTAATCCTGCAGAAGCAGCCGAAATATTGTTTGATGGTTTAGAAAAGGCCTCTTCTCTTATCGTCATCGACGATTATCACAAAGTTTCTGACGAGATTCTTCACAAAACAATACAATCTCTTGCACTTTCTTTGATCGATTCAGAAGGAGACATTGGCTTGGTCTTATTCTCAAGATCATTCAGGCCTGTCGTGCCTCTAAAGAATGCAGAAGGAAAGATCGCCAGCCTCGTCCTCCCTTTGGAAGGTTTAGACCAAGATGCTGCGAAAAAACTCCTCGATAAAATGGAAGGGATTGAAAATGAACAGTGGTTGCACATTCATTCTCTCTCCAGAGGTCATCCATTAGTCCTCGAACTTATCAATCGTGGGGCATCTGCAGGTGGTTTTCATGAAACTTTGGAACGCTATGTGAATGTAGAAATTTTCTCAAAATTATCTGCTGAACAAAAGAGATTACTCGGCTCTTTATCAGTGTACAGAGATGCAGTTCCTCTGGAGGCATTAACCGAACAAGGGCTTAATGTCGACGTATTAGATTCTCTTGTTGAAACAGGCCTTGCGAGACAGGCAGACTCGGATATGTACGACGTCCATGATTTAATTCGTGAATTTTTATTACAGAATTTAGACGCACAAACAAAGTCAGAATTGCACCAAAAATGCGTCGCTTGGTATGAAAAGCAATCAACAGAACCCGAGGTCTTAATTGAAAAAATCTACCATTTAACTCATTGTGACCGCCATGAATTGGCTGCCTCAATCATCGATGAATCAGGCAGAGAATTGGTAGGTAGGGGGCATATAGAGATGCTGCAATTGCTAGAACGCATCGATATATCTGATTTGTCAGAAGAACTTTCTTGTAAAATGCTTCAACTGAAGGGGGAAGTTCTACTTTTATTAGCAAGATTTACCGAAGCCGAAAATGTATTTAATGAGGCAATGGAACCAGCCAAAGCATCTTCAAATAAACCCGTCATGGCTGATATCTTCTCAAGTCTAGCTGATGTAGTCATAAAACGAGGTGAAAACGAAGAAGCCCTCACTTTACACCACAAAGCCCTTGCGATTTATGTTGAGTTGAATGATGCCAAGGGTGCCTCAAGGACCTACAATAACATTGGATATTTATTCCGTAGAAAAAGCGACAGAGGCAAAGCCTTAGAAGCCTATTCCGAAGTTGAATCAATCCTTTTAGAGCATCCAGAATTACTTTCATCTCGAATCATTCTTGCTCGTTCTTTACTGGACTTGAATGAAGTTGAGAGAGCCAGAGAACATGCAATGATGGCTTTCGAGCAATCTCAATCCATGGATGAGCCTCTTCAATTGGCTCGTTCAAAAGCCGTCTTGGGGAGGGATTATGCAAAAGTGAGTGATCTTGAACTTGCACTGCACCATTATTCCGATTCTCTCTCGATTCTTTCAGAAACCGCTGACAAATTGGCGTTAGTCGAAGTAAGTATTCTACTTGGAGAGGTGCTTCAAGACAGCGGACGTAAAGATGAGGCATTGGAACGCTACCGTGAAGCACTTGTCATTGCTGAGGCTAACGATTTACGGATGCAAATCGGAGAGTTGTTAGCAAGACTTGGAGGTGTCGCGCCAGATCGTCAAAGAAGAATGGAATACTTGCAAAGAGCGCTCACAGTGTTTAGGGAATTAGGTGCTCAATCTCAAATGAGAGAAGTACAAATGATGGTCCATGCAGCAGTCATGGGCCGTTAAAATGATGGCCTGTAGAGACTTAGTGTAAGATTGCCATCTGAATAAACGACCCATACAGTACCACTTCCGTCAAGAAGAAGACTTCCAGAGTGTTCAGCATACCCACTACCAGATAACCTCTTTTCACGTTCAAGTTCTGGTTCATCGTGCTCAATTTTGAGATGATCTTGATACAAATGAATGGTGAAGGCTGTGTCGTCTGCTTCGGTAAGGCGCCATTCAACGGCTTCGGCATATTGCAACTCTGGATGGATTCGGCTCGCATCATTTGCCCGTTCAACAGCAGAGGCTATATCGGCAAGATTTGCATCAACTGCAGCAATATTCCAACGTTCTCTTGTGGCAGTCTCAATTCCAAAAGTCCAGATACTGAACATTGTAAGAAGCATAACGCCGACCAGAAACGTGAACACATATCCAAGTTCTGTTGATGCAGCATTTTTGTCTCTAGAGATTTCGTTAAACTGCATCATGTAGCCTCCGAGATAAGCATTGATAAATCAGCAGATTGGAGTGTGAATAGTATTTGTTCACCGCCGGTATGCCAAACGGTTTCAGCTGCTGCTTGAGATGGGACTGGCACCCAGCCTGCATAATCACTCAACAATGAAAGTTGCCCGGGGAATGCAGTCCAATCTTCACTACTAGCGAGTGCTGAGGCAGATACATCCCCCAATTGTTCCCCATATGGTCCATACCATCCTCTTCTCACTTCGTAAGCCCCATATGATGCTAGACTTTTCCTTGAAGTAAGTTCAATTTCTCCGTGAAAATATCCTTGGCCAGTGGTACCCTGGGCAACTGGATATAGAGATGGGATGGTTGCTGAAAACCTTGGACCTGGCCCTCCTCTTTCTGCAGGGACTCGTAACACAACAGGCTCAAGTTCAGGATGATTGGTTACTACGGCACCTCCTGACCATGCGACCTCAAGTCCGCTGATCGATGAGGTGAATTCGTAACTTAGTCTGGAGAGATGAAAGGCCCACCCGCTTGAAACGGCTCCGTAAGGAGCGTTCTCAGTATCAGCGAAAAGCGTAATTGCCATGCCGGAAAAGTGAGATCCATCTCGCCAACTTCGAATGATATCGGCTTCACCTCTTCCTTGAACATCTTGCCAAGGTGCCTCAACTTCAATCCATCCAGATGCAGAAATATTTAGCGAAATGCAACGGTTCTCACCATCTCGTTCTACCATCATGATTCCGTTCGCTCCAGATTCAAAAATCATTCTTGAACTGTCACCTTCTGTAATCTGAAGGTGTTCTAAATCACCTTGGTGAACGAATGACGTTGTTAATTCTGAGTCGTTATTCCATCCTGAGGTTGTTTCATTTACCCAAAATAGTTTCTCACCGAGTAATTGCATTGTGTACGTACCGTTTTGGGAAAGGGTATACTCTTGTCCACTGAGTTGACCTGTGTCGAGGGCAATATTTTGCAGGATTCCATCATTTCCTTGATGCCACCGCATAGCAACAGGTGATGAAGATGAAACAAGCAAAGCTTGATCACGATCAAGCGGAGGCCAATCAATTGTCAGGGAAGAATTTCCAGGAACAGAAACTCCACCAAGTCGCCAATTGAGATTGACTCCATCTTGTGATGGGTTGTAGATGCTTAATTTTCCATCTAATTGAGGGGGGATGAATGATTGGCTAAGGAATGCGTTATCCAGTCCTGCAATGTTAGTCATGCCTTGGGTTCCTTTAATCAAAAGTAGCGAACCTTCTCCGCTTGATGTAAGGGTGATAAGTCCCGCTTCTGTTGTATTGATGGTTTGTGTCCATGATGCAACCTCAAGTGGGTGCTCAGGGTTCAAAATAACTTGAGAAGAATCTTGATTTCCTATGCTCCAGGTAAGTTTGCTATGGACGGGACTTACGAAGTGTAAGGTTTGTTCACCTGGTGTGATTGGAATTTGCCATGTGCGCCCAAGTCCTGAAAGGGGATTCGGGTCAATTGGAGGTATGTGAGTCGCCCCACTTTCACCTTTATACCCCATGATTAACAACTCATGGTCAGAACTAATCTTGGTGGGGTTGTTGATCAGTTTAGTTTCCCCTAATTTAATCTCAAAACTCTGTCCGTCCATTTCGTAAGATACGGGTCCTAATGGGATCGTTAATTGTGGCATAGGTGTTACAACAACTCGGTCAAACAGGTCAAGATGGGAATAAAAGAAGTGGTTTTCAGGCCCAAGACGCATATCATCCATGCATACGCAATGTACTTTTGTGGTGGGATGCCTTATCTTTATGAAATCGTCAAAATCCAGAATGCCGTCTAATCTCAATGAATGTCCTTCAACCCATGATGCTGAATACCACATCCCTCCTCTGAGTTGATCCCAACTTATCTCCCCGTCCAAGGTTGAGAGTTCAACTACTTTCTTATCGCCTGGCAAGCCTTGTTCACTTAATTGGTTAATCTCATCCGATAGAATGAGCATTTGGGCTTCCATGTCGTGTCTCTCGATACTTCCTTCCAATTCTTGGATGACGGGTATAATGGTCAAAAGCATTAATCCAATGATCGACAAAACGCCACCGAAAAGCATCACTGTAGCCACAGCAGCAGACACGGCTTCCTCGTTTCTTGAGTGATGGGATTGCATCATGTTTCTATCACCACGCTTTGAAAATCAACCTCAAGATCGATTCGATTTCCTGAGTCGACGGTGAATCCATCTGAGCCACTTGCACGTTCCCATGGAGAAATACCTCGAAATGAATCATCGGTTCCCGAAGCCCGGTTCCAAATATAATCGCTGAGCCATATTTCATGAATTTGGGGAGTTGTAATATCATCAAGGGTTGAGATATATGTGAATCTCATGTTGTATGCGGAATCGGAAAAGATTGTTTCAGGGCCGTTGGAAATGATGTCATATGAGACAGTGCCTCCTTTGGCCAATGAACCATTTACCGATACATCGAGTAACCTGATTGAACAACGAATTGTGCCATCAACCAACTCATCAATTTTCAAAACGGGTTGTTGCTTAATTTCCCTCGAGTCATTCGGAAACTTTTCAGTTCTCGCCTCGTTAATCAATGTTATTTCATGCGTACCGCCTTGCATGTTTGTAAGTATCTTCAATCCAGAAAGGGTGACGGAAAAGTGCTGATGTATCGGGTTCATATCCTCATCATAAACAATGAATAGGGCATAATTATTTGTCCATTGGGAATGATTTAACATTTTGAGCTCATCTGTATTGTTGATTGATTGCATTTCAGACCCATTCTCACCCTGAATAAAAATCCAATTTGGAGTATTATTCATTGATTGAATGCTGAAGGCAGATACATTTTGAATCTCAATAGAGGTTTTCTCAGTACCTACTAAATCTGCGGATATAGTCCAAGATTCAACATTCATGATTGGAGTAATGAAAGATGATTTTACTAAGAGGGTTTGACGTACTCCTGTACCTTCTGGAGATGCGCTCACCACATCGATTCTGTCTTCAAATCGGTCAGCAAGTCCAGTTGCTGTAGACCATTTTGTGTTGTCCTCGAAATCTTTGATGTAAGGTTGAAGAAATACCCACACTCCTGCCATTACAGAAATGATCATGGCCAACATCATGACAACACCAATCACCTCGCTGACACCGGCCGTGTCATCATCGAGTCTTGACTTCGTCACATAGAGGACTGTGAGGAAGTTGTTCTTATGCCTTCACCAACTTTCAAGGAAAAAGTCACCCTCTGAGAACAAGTCCACGATCTGGATTTGTTTCTTTTTCATATTGCCCTATATGGTGTGAAAAATCTGGACCATCTTGCATAGAGATTGCAATATCTCCTTGAAACAATTCATCCAAATGATACAAAACCGTAGACTCAGCGAGGTGTGGTAGGTTATTTTTTTCTGACAAGTGAGTGAGTACAATTGACCTCGTCTCTTTGTCAACTACGCGAGTGAGAAATTCTCCAGTTTGATCATTTGATAGGTGGCCTCCCTTTCCACTTATTCGATTTTTCAATGTTTGAGGATATGGTCCATTCCATAAACGGTTCACATCATAATTTGCTTCCACAGAGATGTGGTCGCATCCTTTGATGTGTGTAACCATCTCTTCAGTCCAAGAACCAAGGTCCGTGATAATAGCGGCGCGCTTTTTTTGGTGGCTTGCTACAAAGCACACATTATCAGCGCCGCTATGAGGGACGGGAATTGGCAGTACTGATAGGGACTCATCAAATTCAAGTAGGTCAAAATCATCAAAAATATTCGATTGGACAAGATCAAGACCTAAGGCACCAGCAGTTCGAAGATTACAATAAATTGGAGTATTCCACTTTTTTTGCATGATTTTTGCGCCACCTCCGTGGTCACCATGGTGATGACTTATGACCATTGCATCAATTTCATTTGGTTTAATTTCCATGCGAGCAAGCCTTTTCTCGATTTCTTTTCCACTGAATCCTTGATCGATAAGTATCTTCTTTTTTTCTGTATCAATCAAGGTCGCATTCCCTCTGCTGCCTGTACCTAAATGCGTTACAGACATCCCCATAATTCGTTGTGATATCACTAGGTCCTTGAATTACTCTCTCTTTGTTGTATATTTTGTTGATTTTTTGGAGGTCTAATTATGTCGGAACATTGTTCCATCATTCTATTAAGCGTGATGTGTGTACCGAAGTTAGGGGGAGCGGAGCGTGCGAAGAAGTCAGTCAACCCTTCTCACAACAATTGCAATAATTTCTGGGCTTTTGTTTATGTCCCAATTTCCTGCAATTTCGTCGGTAGCCAACATTCATCCAGATGATACCACCGGAGAAAAACCTCCTTCCACCGACAGTGACAGGGATGGAATACCTGATGTTCACGAGAATTTGTTTGAGGAATGGTTGAATTGGACTTCAAGTGACAATCGTGAAGTTTCGGTTCAAGGCATGGATAAAGATAACGCCTCAGATGCGATGTCTGATTTTGACATCGATGGCCTCAATGCTACCGAAGAGTATTGTTGGCCTTACCCAGCAAATTGTACTGAACCTGGATTTGCGCGTGGATTGACGGGTATCATCGATGTTAACTCTGGAGAGAGACTTTACCTTGATCCAAGAATGGCGGATACCGACGGAGATGGTATGCCTGATGGTTACGAAGCTTGGATGTGTCAATCATTGAATTATTTTAACGAGGATACATTCACTTATGATTGTCTAGAGTTCAATCCGCTCAATGCCTCAGATGCGACTTTAGATTATGACGAGGATGGCTTCGATTTAGACCGGGATGGTTTCATTTCAGAATCTGAAAAATTGACAGGTCCGGAGGAATATTGGTATGGTGCTCCTAGTAATTGGACAACGGAATTAGACGGACTACGTTGTCATTATTCTCCTCCGGATGCGACTGAGATTGCCTACTGGCCTTTCCTTCCCTCTGGTGATTTTACAGGTCTTTACAATTTACTTGATGCTTGTACTTCAAACGAAACGTATGCATTCGCAGGAGATATTTGGTTAGGTACCAATCCAATTTCAGATGATTCAGATATGTACTTTTATGACTCCATCACTCGTAGCAAAATTCTCCTCTACCCCAGTTCTGGTGATGGAATTCCAGATGGATGGGAAATTCATTTTGGCCTCAACCCTCACAATCAAAGTGATAATCTCGTCGATTTGGATTTAGATGGATGGGATGCAAACCGGGATGGTTTCATCTCAGATGATGTTTCTCGGAATCCTGAGCAATTGGCTCTAGGAGAATCACTCTCCTCGGTAGAGGAATACAATGTATTTTTGGATGACCCTAATGGTGATAAAACAGGGACGCCAGTAAAAGCAGGGCTTCGGTCAGTCACACTACAGGCTTCTGATGGTACACTGGTAAGTTATCCTCTCACCGCTGAACTCGCTTATACTTCATCCGATCAAAGTGTAATCCACCATGATACCCGTGCATTGCATGCTGAAGATGATTTGATGTGGATTGGAACAAAACTAGGTGTAACCCTATTTGATAATCAAAATCAAAAATCGTTTGACTTCCTTTTACCTCAGGGTCATGATTTGAATGAAATGGTGATGGTTGGTGAAGGAGATTCAAGAAGTTTGGTCATGCTCACTGCTGGTGGCATTTGGGTGGCCGAAATACTCAGTGATGGTGACTTAGCATCCAGTGAGGAATGGGACTATCTTGATGGCAACTATTCAACAGGTACTCGATTGATTCGAGATGATGGCTCGGCACACATTCTTGGTCTCGGTACGGATGGTTTTGGAAAAGTAATCGAGGTTGATCCTTCCTCAAGTATTTCCAATGTGTGGAACATTGGCGAGCCACTCTCAGATTTTATTGATGATGCCAATGTAACGCCTACCTCGGTTGTCCATGTCGAACCTGCAAGTGGCACACAATCTTTGTACATCGGCTGTGAGTTTGGCTTGATTTCTTTAGACACCCCAACAGGACGTGACAGTGCAGAACCATATTGGGTATTTTTTGGTACAGGAGATGCCTCTGATGGTAGCATCAATTTGGACCGTGTGCGAGAAATTGATCTCGACGACGGCGTTATTTCAACTCCAGATATCCCAACTGAAGTCAGGGATATCGTTGCAGACGGACCTTCTGGAGGTGTTGATCAAATTATCTGGGTAGGAACGAGGTCGGGTTTACACAAAATCGATCTCATGAGCGGTGAAATTTCTCACAGTGGTTCGCTAGAACACCCGGGATTGGATGGGAAAGTCATTCCGCAAGCAAACAATATTTACTCCATATACACCACTCCTGCTAACGTAATTCTTGGTTCCAATTGGGGTATGTGGTCTCTTGTGGGTACTTATTCGACAATTTATGGAATGAGCAATCAAGAATGGATACCGGGAAGAGTTGGCGCCCTTACCGTTGCAGAAGTAAATGGGGAAGATACCATCTTCGCAGCCATCAGCCCTGGCCGTTTTTCAAACCTTGAGCTCATGGATCCGTTGTCGAATGATTCAGATGAAGATGGCATGCTTGATGGCTGGGAAGTTAAGTATGGTCTTGACCCAACTAACCCGTGGGATGGGTTGCAAGATACGGATGGAGATGGTGTAAATTTAGATGATGATCCTATCCTTGAGAGAAATTGGACCAATCTCGATGAGTATCGATACAAGGCAACAACAGAGAATGGATTTGACACCACAGACCCAAATAATGTCGATACTGACGGTGATGGAGTCAATGATGGAGCTGAATATTTCGGCTATTATTTTGACGAGTCTTTGTTGTGGTGTCATTACGATTTGAACATGCAATACATCTGTGACTCAGAGAAAGGAGCTGCTGCGAATGCAACCTACCGAAACACAGCGGGTATCGACCGACCTCTTGACGCAACCAACAGAGACACTGACGGTGATGGAATGCCGGATGGGTGGGAACTAAAGCATAGACGTTGGGTCGGTCAAGATTTTGTTGGTGGTAGTAATTGGACTCTTGATCCGTTGAGGCCTGATGACAAAGATTGGGACCCAGATAATGATGGGCTCTCTAACCTTTGTGAATATCAGTGGACCAGTATCAAGGAAACCGCTATTGCAGGCGGTTATTTTGATACCCACGGTGAATCACCTGAAGCAGCAGAATTGTGGTCAGATGGAGATCCAAATAGCCAAGATTCAGACGGTGATGGTTTACCTGATGGATGGGAGTCTGCAAACAAATGTGTTTGGCTACAAGATCGCCAAGGCATTAATCCTCTGAATAACTCTGATGCGCTTTCCAACCCCGATGGAGATGGTTATGACATCAATGGTGATGGGGTGCTAACTCAAAATGAGGCTTTCGTAAATTGGTTAGAATATTTCATTCAAAATAATTCGTTCCAAGACCTAAGCACCCTGCCTGAAGGATTCACTACTGATTTATTTTCTAATCTTGGTAATACATTACCCGTTCCAGATGGCATGAAATTTATCGATCGTGCCGGTGATTCTTACATCAGTACACAAATAGAAATCGAACGAGGTTCAACCAATCCTCTGAGCAAGGATTCTGATAATGATGGGTTGCCGGATGGATGGGAAATTTGGCACTCTCGATGGACGGGAGATAATTGGAGTTTGAGTCCAATCGATCCTGATGATGCGTTTACGGACCCAGATGAAGATGGTTTACTGAACTGGGAAGAATACAACAGTATTGATGGGAACTTCTCAGAGACGAATGCCAATCGTACAACTCCTCAATATTTTGTCTATTATGCACCCCTCAATGGAGTTTACACACCCCGGCTTTGGGACCAAGGTATCGGAAGACCATCTTTTGGATACTTCATCGATGAAAGTGTGAGACTCCAATCTGGTTTGACTTGTGACCCAAATAATCCTGACACGGATGGAGATGGAATCATTGATGGAATCGAGTTAATGTTTACACAGTGGGATGACAAACTGAAAACCTGGACCTTGAATCCACTCGTATCTGGAGACGGACAATATGACGGGGATGGTGACGGGCTTCTCGACATCCAAGAATTGTCCGCAGGTGACCAATTGCCAGCCAATGGCAACACGTATGTTGATGGCACTCCGGTTTTTCTAGGGTCTGGAGACCTATATGATCCATTAAACAAAGTTCGAGTGGGCTCTATCATTGATGCGAAGCAAGAGAGAGGTTATCGCTGGATACCAGATTACACTGATTGGTTTGACAATGGTGTTAAATCTGATTTGATGAGTTTCTTGGAGAAAATCACAGATCCAACTCTTGTTGACACCGATGGCGATGGCATGTCAGATGGGTTTGAGTATTGGTTTGCTGATTATGATAACAATATTCTGAGTTCATGGACCATGAATCCCCTGTACAATCTTTCGTTAATTTTTGAAACGCTCAATCCAGGGGTTTCGCCAACTCCAATTGGGAGAAATGCCGATTCTGATTTAGATTCTTGGGACTGCAATCAAGATGGTGCAATCTCTGAAGATGAGCTTTTCACTAATTTTGAAGAATACAGAGCAAGAGAGTTTGGAAAATATGAACAGCGATTCTCTCCTCCTTCATTGACAGGTTTTGGCACCGATGCAGCGGAAGCATATGCAGAAGCAAATAATGTTGAAATTGGTGCAGCATATGTCGCAATTGAACAACAATATCGTGGTCTGGATGGAATGGCTGCAAAAATTGATGCTATGAACGTCGCTTATTCTCAAACCTTCAACAATTCTCTATTGGGGATAAGCAGCCCAATTCACCAAGACACTGATGGAGATAGCCTCCCTGATGGATGGGAGTATTGTTATGCAGTTTATGGCGAGGTTTCTCAAAATTCAAACCATTGGTTCACAAATCCGGTAAATCCACTTGACGCTTCTTATGACGGAGACCAAGATGGGTGGTACCAAAGAAGCGGAGCAGACCAACCTGCTGAACAAAGGGTTTGGGTTGGAACCATCTTGGAAGACAATATCGGTTACAATGTATTACCTGGCGCCGACCAAATTGGCCCGGATACAACCGATTTACCGTTCACAAATCTCATGGAATTCCAATATGGCACCCGTCCAGATTCCAACGATACAGATGGTGATTCGATTATCTATCGGGAAACACTCAACGGTTTGGAAGTCACTTCTTACCAAAGAGATTGGCTTTATAGTGATGGATTAGAGGTTTTCAAGTTCGGTTCAAATCCTGCAAGTAACGATAGTGATTACGATCTTCTGCCAGATTGGTACGAATATCGATTGGGTTGGAATGAGTCTACTGATTCATTCGTATCCGTCCTACAGGTACACGTGGTTTGGGTTGATGTAGCAACTGGCAACCCATGTGCGGACACTTCCAATAAATGTGCCTCTCTCGCAATAGATGGACTTGATTACATCCGACCGACGCTTACAAATGTGGAGTTCCAACTTGATCCTTCTCAAGCGGAAGATGCACAACACGATCCCGATAAGGATGGTGATTACATTTGTAACGGAGTGACATGTCAATACATCGCCAATACGAACCTCATGGAATTTTATGGGATCACTGATAATCAAACAAATATTACCAAGAGTACACTCATTGATAGCAATAATTACCTCAAATGGGACCATGATCAAAATTTAACAACACCGGCAATTAATGTCACAGAATGGTGGCATTTGAGAGGCTACTTGCTTCATCTTGATGCTGGAAATGAGTCGACATACAATTATTTCAAAATTCACAAATTGAATGAAAATGATCCATATTATGCATATATCCTCGATGATAATGACCCGAATTTCTTTACCGTTGACCCCTCGAATGATGCAGCACTCCCTGAACTGGCTGGAAATCAAACCGATGAATGGGGTAAAGTGGCCAATCCAAATACAGATCGTAATCCTGAAATTGAACAAAATGAGCATGCTTATCGTTGGTATTTATTGGATTTTGACGGTGATAGTGTAGCCGATGGAACAAACATACTCAATTGGGATACTGATATGGACTGGCTTAATGATTGGTTTGAAATAGACAGTGCCATAGATTCTGGTAGCCGAAATGAATCAGTCTCACCAATACGCTATGAGGTAAGATAGAGGGTTCTGTATGGCTGGAAAAAGATATCAAGCCATATTTATGGTCTTATTGATGTGTACATCTTACCTCATTTCCCCGGGAGTGTCGACCACTGAAGCAGAATCCAGTGGCAGAAGTTTGCGTCACATTTACGCATTTGCTGATGGTGAAGGCCAAAATATTGCCACCTACGGAGGTGGGAGTCCTGATACCTCTACTGTTGTTTCAATTCCCAAAGGAGCCAAAGTCACAGATGTTGAGATGAAACTTGCTGGAGCAAGTGCAACCGGTTGGTCTGACGTGGAAGCCAGCGATGTGGAGGATTGGATGGGAGGAGAATATACTTCCATCGACGTACGTTCAGAGGATTTAACGCTTGGAATGCTCAATCCTGAATTGTCATTTGAGTCATTTGGATTGGATACATATATTGATGATCAGTCTACTGCAATGTATGATAACGGTAGTTTTGCATTAAGACAGCCGCATACTTCGAATGCTACCGAAACCCGATTCTCCAAACAAGTCGAATTGCAGAGTAATGTTTTGATGAGTCGTTCCCAAGGAGCCATTGTCAAGCATCATGATTATCTATTCATGTCCACATGGATGGGAAGTCAATTCCAGACCATGGTCAAACGGATGTTCGTGGATAATGCCTCTCTGGACACAACAATACACCTTGACCAAGGAAATTGTGTGCTGCCTCAAGATCCTTCTTCCTCGTATTACAAGGGTTACGCCTTCAGAGATTGGGCTTTGACTGATGATGAACGGCTTTTTGGTATATTTACCACATACAAATACTTCTACTCAAATGCAGCGCCAGCGGAATATCATCGTGTTTTGGAATTTGATGTCAGAGATGATGATGTGTGGCATTGCTTACATTCGTATGATATCTCACCACAATTTGGAGATTACACCGCGTTATCTTATGATCGTACTAGAGATAAGGTATGGGTGGTACATAATAGCCAACATAAGGTTGTGACATATGAATTCGACAACGGACAATTCACTCGAGGTGATTTGATTTACACATTTAATACGGCTGGAACCTCCAATCAATGTGGAACCAGTAATGGAATTACGCGTGGATTGGCCGTTCATGGTGATATGTTTTTCATGCGATGCTTGAAAGACAACTACTACAACAATCGAGACCAACTCAAAGCCTGGGCCATTACCGGTTCCTCCACCTCTTTGATTCCACAAACATCCTCGATTACTATTTCGTCAATGGGTACCGGCCTGGTTTATGATGGGGAGCGGCTTATTACAGTCGACAGTGGTTATTCTTCTTCTTCGAATTCATTGAGATATAGAGAGTTTGGGAGCGGCATAACCTACGATACAATCCCCGCTCCGGGAAGTACCACTTGGTATGGTGATGTGACCTACACTGACTCCGATATAGTCGCAGTAAACGTTGAATCATATTGGTCAGCAGTCAGCCAAGGAGACCGAGTTGATTACTGGATAAGTGCAGATAATGGTACGCACTGGGAATTGGTGACATCCAATCAGACCATTCATTTTGACTATCCTGGTTCAGAATTGGTATGGAAGATTCAACTTATTGGTTCGTCTGCTGTTTCATGGTGGTTTGAAATAGAATATGCCACGGAGTATGCCTCCTCGGGAACATGGTATGCTCCAATCCTTCAGGTGGGGACCTCAATCGGGAAAGTAAGGCCAGAATGGGATTTTGATTTACCAACAGGAACCAATATTCAATTCCGCGTTACCAATGATGATGGTGTGAACTGGTATGATGCTGTGAATGGTCAAGAGTTAAGTTTCCCCTCGGATACCGCCAGTACAGACATTCAATATGCCATCACTTTCTCAACAGATAACTCAGTTTTAACTCCACGAATACAGAAAGTAGTATTTTGGTATGAAGAGGGTTATCCAGACAAGCCAGAACTTGATGTAGGTAATGATGGGACTTTCGATTGGCAATCCATTCAGTTCCTTAACGAGTCGAGTGTCATTGCTTCAGATGCATCGAATGTAGGTTCAGAAGTAGTTGCCGCACCAACATTGGTAGAAGCATTCAACACTTACATACCACAAAATGGAGAAGGTAACGTCAACATCCCTATCGCGGTGAAAGCAGCCTCACCTGGTAGGGTAAAAATTTACGATTTAGACATCACGTACGAAATGGAAACACGTGCTGTGTCGGTTGAAGTAGAGGGTGGAGTACTTGTTCCAGATGGTATCTGGAGGGATTTGTCTGTTTACGTAGCTCTCGGCGATGGAGTTGGTACGGTCAATGAAGTTACAGCAGGCCTTGCTTCTGAAAACCTTCCATCAACAGCATTCCGATGGGAAACAGGTAACCAGTGTACTTCGGTAAATACCGAACAAACCTTCGTGTTTTATGACTCTGGTAATTGTACACTCACTACAACACCCACTGGATTAAAGAAAATCACGATTCCAGTAAAGTCAAACTGGACACTTCAAGATAATCCCTCTTCGGAAGCGATTATTTCTGTTGTCGATAACGAAGGCTTGAAGGTCAGTGATTGGATTTCAGATAATTTTGGGCTTAGGATTGAAAATGACTTGCAACTTAATGACCTCTCATTTTTCGATTTCAATGGTCAATCACTGCAAGATTACGCTTGGGTAAGGGGAGGAACAAATCTGAGTATTTCAGGTACTTTTGCCTTTGAGGGTACTTCCTATCTTCCCCTTCCTGGAGAATATGATATTGTTGTTTCCGGACAAAATGTAACATTTGACGGAGATCCTGACGGCCCCGCTATCGAATTATTTCGCATCGGCAACCCTGCTTTCGGTGATTTTGAAATTCTCGTACAAACACCTATGGAATCAAGTCCAGGAGGGATGCTTGTGACTGTGGCGGCAGACATGTTACCATCAGGATCTGTTCACATGAATCGGGACTTTAGTAATCGACTTCTGATTTTCGATGGTAATTCTCCGCTCGTTGTTTCGGCTACTCCCAATGGTGGAGAGCGTAGGGCAAGCCCTGGTCAGGCGATATCGGTTGTGATTCAAGATTCAGTAGACCCTCCAATTCAAATCACGCTCAATTACTGGTTGGGGTGCCAAGCAGGTGAATTCTCACAGTGTTCTGACACAAACTTCAATGGTTTACCTGAAGAAAATGAATACATCCAAGTCCCCATGACAAATCCAGAAACGCTTTCTGGGGGCATAAACGTATTCCAGGGCTCAATTGATGATTCTGTGCTCACTCATCGCCAAAAAGTGACGTTTTATGTCACTGGTCAGGATGGGAAAGGAAATGAAATTGCAAACGGAGGATTACCAGTTTGTCCAACAGGACCTCCGTATTGCGGATATTTTTCAGGTGAAATTGAACCAAGGTGGAATCAAACCTTGGCAACGTACACCATACGTGAGGAATTTAAGCCAGTATTGAATGTAGAAGAATCCACGATAATTGGACATGATGACTCACAACCTCTTCATCCGGGCTTAGACTACACCATTTTCCTGAATATGTCAGATGAGAATGGTTGGAAGGATTTAGATTCTGTTCACATTTCTCTTGGCGAGGATTTAGAAGATCGTTCCACGACCATCCATGGGAATATTACGATGAATGCTGATGAAGAGCCATTGCTTATTCTGACGAGCGAAAGTACCGGTCTTGCTGTTTCTAATCTTTATTCAACACTCACTCCTGACCCGTTTTTTGATACCCATATTTACGCAGAAATCAAGTTTCAACTGACATGGTATTTCCCTGAGGTATGGGATACTGATGGGGAAGAATTGTTCGTTCCTCTGGTGAAATTAATGGATAAACCTTGCAATCTCGGTGAAGTTGTGGCCTGCAATCAACCAGAATTTGGCCTTGGTAATGATAAATGGAGTTTAGATAATGATTTCCGATTCGATATGAGTTCAGGTCAGGTACGTGCTGTTGAGTTACGAAACGGGATTAATCACTATCTTGAGGATGGAAGTGAATCAATTATTGGGGTTGGCCAAGCGGTGAGGTTTAGCGGCCGTGTGATGTTTAGCGAAGATGAAACCCCGGCTCCAAGCGGCAGTATGGATGTGGTGATTGGAGACTTTGAGAATGAATGGAGAGTTGCAAGTGGACAACTTGGAAAGTTCGATATTGATTTCCTTGTACCATCGATTCGAAGCGGTCATCTCGTGCTTACTGCAAAATTAGAGGGTTTGCCCGGTCTGGCAACCTATGACCAGGCAGATAAGCCCGTTTTGAGATTCGCAGTTGATGACGAATCTCCTTCGATTGGTGAAGTCATTCTCTCCGGTTATGCTCCAAATCAGGCCATCCCAATTTCATCACTATCCTCTTTGGAGGTAAGCCTTGACGCAAGAGATAATTACGGATTTAATATTGATCAACCACCAATATTCCATTATGTCGTCAGAGCCGGAAATGCAGAGATTGCAAGGAATAGCGTACCATTAGATGATGTGGAAATTTTCGGAAGTGGTGCTGACGACATTATCTGGTCTTCATCGATTGATTTATTAGATTCTGGAGCAACATCGATACTTCCATCATACACTATGGATGCCTGGATAACTGGAACTGATGCTTCAGGTAATTCATTTAGCCCGAACGAAAACAACATCGACAATCCTTCTGCATCGTGGAATTTCGCTTTATCCGGACCAAATGTCTCGCTCAGGCATACAACGACTGTTTTGGAGTGGTCAAATCCATCACCCTCTCCCCAGGAGTCTGTTTCTTTGCTCATTTCCATGTCAAACAATGGCAATAGCGGAGAAGTCGGTTTTGTTCTTCAGCATCTCTCTGAATCAGGCGAATGGAATCTTGCAGCTGAAGGAAATACCACCATCAAATCTGGTGATTCAGCAAAGGTTAGTCTCGATGTTTTAGCAAATGGTGAACCAGGAGATTACCTGCAATATCGCTTGTTGCTGATTGAATCAGGCGTTGAAAAAGACAGGATGTCTTTGCCTCCCTTACTAATCAAAGAATCGGTTATCCGAGATGGAGCCGCTTTAGGAACGCAGATTTCTGAATACAGTTTTGCAGTTGTTATGTTCGTGATTACACTGCTGGCCATGTCATTTGGAGTATACCAGATGGTGATTATCCGCAGAATCCGCCGAGGAGAAGATTTGAGCCAAACCGAGGAAATTGAGACTGAATATGAAAAATCGGTACCTGATCTAGCGGCTGCTGCTGTAATTGAGTCGGACTTGTATCCACCACTTCCGGTTGGAAACCCAAATCCTGTAATGCCTCAGCCCACATCCCTGATGCCTCCTCTTCCTAATGGTCAACTTCCACCGGGTTGGACAATGGAGCAATGGCAACATTATGGGCAACAATATTTGGACTCACTAAGGTGATTGTCTTGTCATCTGAATCGATGGTGACCCTTCAAGAGCGGATGGTCCATCTTACGGAACAATTATCGATGCCTTTAATCGAAGTAAGTTTGATTGTTAATCGTTGGATTAAAGCCCTTCTTTCCCGGTTAGAAGAATTGGCCGATGAGCACAATGAATCTCTTCCGGAAAATGTGACAAAACCGATACCACTCCCCGGTTTGAACAATGAAACAAATGACTTCAATTATGATTTAGATCGAGTTTTGAAAATGGTTGATGATGACCGGATGGATATTTTAGATACACTCATTCGTGTGACTATCGAAGAAGAAAAACTTAGTCTTATGAGTGCTCTCTTGTTCATGAGAAATTGGGAGTTTGAGATGAGGAAGCGCTTGGAGCAAGTCCAAAGACCAGGTCAGTTGTTCTCACCAGTAACTTTTGAAGATGGCTTTTAGGTGATATTTTGAAAGTAGTATTCATTTCATTTGTTATTCTTTTGAGTGGTATGAGCGGATGTTTTGAAGATTCAGTAATCACTTTAGAAGACCGAGGTAGACCGGGTGGTCTCGTTGTTGCCTGTCTTTCTCCAAGTATTCCAAAGATGGTTTTGGAAATAGACTATGAAGAGGGATATCGCCCTCATCAAGATTCCATCGACTTACTCGAAACTCGCCTCTTACAGGTTTGTGATAAACCAGAAGGTATTAGCTTTGAGTTTAGCCAGGTGGATTTTGGGAAATCTAACTCCTTGACAGCTGATGATATCAGAGAAATGGGTTCTGCATTTAGAGAACATTCACCGTTAGCCGTGGAAGGAGAATTGAGGTGGCATGTATTATTCCCAGAGGGTACCTACCAAGATGATTCAATATTAGGCGTGGCTGTAGATGCGTCTACTGTTGCTCTTTTTGGAGATTCAATTGAAGAGGCCGAACCCCCAATTTTTGCTCGACCTTCTGCTGATGAAATCGAAAAGGCTGTTCTTGTTCACGAAATTGGTCATCTCCTTGGATTGGTTAACCTCGTTTATCAATCACCCGTCGACCATGAAGACCCCGAACATCCTGGGCATTCCAATAATGAAGATTCAGTGATGTATTGGGCTGTGGAGACAATCGGTATCGCTCAGTTCATTTCTGGAACACTACCTAACGAATTTGACCAAGATGATCTCAATGACCTTGCTGGTATTTCAGATGGGACAATCGAAGTAAAGCATCAATTGTATCAAACTTGACCACTTTTTTGAGAAACCAAAACATTGGATTCAGTCCATGCATCATAGATTGACCAAATCCAAAGGAAAATCCAGAGAAT
>MDTE01020397.1_pt1 | contig 37258 bp, 40 predicted proteins | sample 811231 | NCBI WGS metagenome assembly MDTE01 (sample SAMN05326651, study PRJNA326480) | marine metagenome | isolation source: seawater | place: Indian Ocean: Red Sea | collected 2010 | reverse complement strand
AATATATTCTATTGAGGATTTTCAACAACTAATCTTAAAAAATAAAAATGAAAAATTAAGTTACAAGTTCAACGAACTTATAAAAAAAAGAAAAAATCTTTTAAGTAACAAAAATTACTTTAAAAAATCAAAAAAGCACTTGATTTTTGGAATACTTAACACAACGCCAGATAGTTTTTCTGATGGAGGTGAGAATATTCTTACTAATAAGGCTTTTGAAAATGCATTAAGAATGTCGCAATTAGGCGCTGATTTTATTGATATAGGAGGGGAATCAACTAGACCAGGAGCGGAAAAAGTTGATGAAGTTGAAGAATGTCTGAGAGTTTTGCCTATTATTCAATTATTAAAAAGTAAGAATATTAAATTATCATTAGATACTCGAAATGCATCAACAATGAAATTAGGAATACTTAATGGCATCAGAATAATCAATGATGTAAGTGCTTTGAAACATAGTAAAGAGAGTATAAATGTTTTAAAGAAATACAATGTTCCTTTTATTTTAATGCATATGCCTGGTACGCCAAAGACAATGATGAAAAGAAATAAATATGAAGATGTTTCACTTGATGTTTATGATTTTTTAGAAGAAAGAGTCAATTTTTGTGAGTCAAATGGATTGAAAAAAGAAAATATTATAATTGATCCAGGTATAGGATTTGGAAAAGATCTTGATCAAAATGTTTCTTTATTAAAAAACCTTTCAATCTTTCATGGATTAGGATGTCCTATTATGTTAGGAGTATCCCGCAAAAGATTCATTACATCTATTAGTAAGGAGGATGACCCTAGACAAAGAGTTGGAGGAACTATTTCTGCGACCTTGCTCGCTATGAAGCAAGGCGTGCAAATCCACAGGGTGCATGATGTTAAAGAAATTAATCAAGCAATAAAAGTATTTGAAAAAATTAATAATTCATGAAAAAAAGGTATTTTGGAACAGATGGAATTAGAGGAAGGTTTAAAACTTTTCCTATTACAAAAACTTTTTTGTTTAAACTTGCCCTTGCGATAGGAAAGTCAAAAGACAACATTAAAAAAATCTTAATTGGAAGAGACACTAGAATTTCAGGAGAAATCATTGAAGACTCATTATATTCAGGATTTAAAACAATGAATATAAAATGTGATTTTATGGGAATCGTTTCAACACCTATGATATCCTTTTACACAAAAAAAAGGAAATATGATTTTGGGATTATGATTTCAGCTTCACATAATCCCTATTATGATAATGGAATAAAAATATTTAAGATAAATGGAGAAAAGCTAAACGATGAAGAAGAATTAGAAATCGAAGAAATCCTTGAGAATATCATTGACAAACCACTTTATACTAAAAGTTTAAAAAAAGATAAATATTCAAATTTAACCGATTATATGGAATTCCTAAGACTGAAATTTAAGGAACTTAAGAATATTAATTTTAGGATCTTTATGGACTGTGCAAATGGATCTCTTTACAATTTTGGACCTAAGTTTTTTAATGAAATTGGTGCTGAATTAATTCTTTATGGTTGTAAGCCCAATGGTAAAAATATAAATAAAGTTTGCGGTGCAATGTTCCCAGAAAAATTATCAGAGATGACTATAAAAAATAAAGCAGATATTGGAATTTCTTTCGACGGTGATGCAGATAGAGTAATTATCTCTGATGAAAACGGGAAAATTCTTGATGGAGATGTTATGTTAGCAGTTATTTCTAAATTCCAAAGAGGAATTTTTAAAGGGAATCTCAGATCTATCGTTAGTACAAAAATGTGTAATTTATCTTTTAGAGATTTTCTTCATTCATCTGGTTTTAAACTCCATATCACTGATGTTGGAGATAGAAATGTAATACAAAGAATGAAAGAAACAAAATCAATTATTGGTGGTGAACAATCTGGTCATATAGTCTTTGCTGAAAATGGTTATTGCGGAGATGGTTTGTTCACAGTTCTTCATTTGATAAATATTGCTTATTTAAATAACCTAAAGATTTCTCATTTTACAGAAAATTTATTTAAAAAAAATCCCCAAGAACTTGTCAATTTACAATTAAAATGTGAAGCGCAAAAAATATTAGAAAACAAGGAATTATGTAGTTTTATCAATAAAACTTTATTAATTGATAATAATACAGATATTCTTGTAAGAAAATCAGGAACAGAGAATTTATTAAGGGTAATGATTCAGTCAAAGAATAAAAATGTTGTAAAAAATTTAAAAACAAAAATTATAAATTTAATTAGTAAGATTGATGATTAGGCCTATTACAATACTTTCCATTGCGGGGAGTGATAATTCCTCAGGCGCAGGGATACAAGCAGATTTAAAAGCTGCAAAAGATTTAAATGCCTATTGCCTAAATGCTTTAACTGTTATTACTTCACAAAATTCAAAAAAGATATTTGAAACTTTTCATCTACCCCTAAAAATTGTAATTTCGCAAATTAAATCACTAATAAATGAATATAATATTAATGGTGTAAAAATAGGACTAATTGCAAATAAATTACTAGCAAATGAGATTGTAAATATTTTTAAATTTTTTGACAAAAGCATTCCGATTGTCATTGACCCAATATACAAATCATCCACAAATAAAGTTTTTATTTCCCAAAAAGACTATTTGTATATCTACAAGAAACTCTCTGAATTAAGTCCATATTTCACTCCAAACATAGTTGAGGCAAAGATTATGTCTATGATGAAAAATTCTGAGACAGCCACAATTGAAGAAATTACAAATTCAATTTTAAAAAATTACAAGGGTACATTTGTTATTACTGGAGGTGATTATGATAAAGAGTATTCAACTGATCATTTAATCCTGGAAAATAAAAGATTCATATTCAAGTCAAGAAAAATTAAGAAAGGTAATACTCACGGTTCAGGCTGTTGTTTTTCAACTGCTTTAGCAGTTTTTTTAGCTAGAGGAGTTAAAATTGATTCTGCTGTGAGAAAGTCCAAGGAATATGTTAGAAGAAAAATTAAAAATTCCCCAAATTTTGGTTTAGTCTATGGCCCAATAAATTAGTATCAAATATAAATTTTTCCTCCCATCTTTTTAAATTTTTTTGACATTTTCTTCTTTCCTTCATTTGCTTCTGCTCTTATTTCTTGTGATATTTTCATTGAACAAAACTTTGGGCCACACATTGAGCAAAAATGAGCAACTTTGGCACCTTCAGCAGGTAATGTTTGGTCATGAAATTTTTCTGCGGTTTCAGGGTCTAATGATACATTAAATTGATCTCTCCAACGGAATTCAAATCTAGCTTTAGATAGAATGTAATCTCTATGATAAGCTCCTTTATTCCCTCTGGCTAGATCAGCTGCATGAGCAGCTATTTTATATGTTATTACTCCAATTTTAACATCTTCTTTGTCAGGTAAACCAAGATGTTCTTTGGGAGTCACATAACAAAGCATAGATGTTCCATACCAACCTATCATTGCAGCTCCAATAGCGCTAGTTATATGATCATAACCAGGAGCAATGTCAGTTGTTAAAGGCCCAAGTGTATAAAATGGTGCTTCATTGCATAATTCATTTTGTTTTTCTACATTTTCCTTGATTAGTTGCATTGGAACATGCCCAGGACCTTCAATCATTACTTGGACATTATGTTTATGAGAAATTTTGGTTAGTTCTCCCAGAGTTTCAAGTTCCGCAAATTGTGATTCGTCATTTGCATCATGAATTGATCCTGGTCTTAAGCCATCACCAAGAGAAAAACTTACATCATAGGTTTTCATAATTTCACAAATTTCTTCAAAATTATCATACAGAAAATTTTCTTCGTGATGAGCCAAACACCATTTTGCTATGATAGATCCTCCTCTAGAAACTATACCAGTTAATCTATTGGCTGTGAGTGGAATGTAATGAAGTCTAACTCCTGCATGAATAGTAAAGTAATCCACACCTTGTTCGGCTTGTTCAATTAAGGTTTCTTTAAAAACATCCCAATTTAAATCTTCGGCGACACCTCCAACTTTTTCTAATGCCTGATAGATTGGGACAGTTCCAATAGGAACGGGTGAATTCCTAATTATCCATTCTCTAATTTCATGAATATTTTTACCAGTTGAAAGATCCATAACTGTATCGCTTCCCCACTTGATGGCCCATACCATTTTTTCAATTTCATCATAAACGCTTGAAAGTATTGAAGAGTTTCCAATATTAGCATTTATTTTAACAAGAAAATTCTTTCCAATAATCATCGGTTCTAATTCTGTATGATTTATATTTGCTGGGATTATTGCTCTACCGGCAGCAATTTCTTTTCTAACAAACTCTGGAGTTACCAAATATTCTTTCTTAAATTTTTCTCCAATTAGTTTTTCTCTTCCTTCATTTTCTCTGATAGCACAATATTCCATTTCTTCGGTAATGATATTCTGTTTAGCAAAAAAAAGTTGTGTTAATTCAGCATCTTTCTTTTTTTTGTAAATTTCTTTCTGTACTTTAGGAAAAGTATCTACAGTTAAACTTTTTACAAGATATTTAAGTTCTTCTCTATTTGATTTTGTAATACCTTTTCTTCTTTTAATCCAATTTTCTCTAATTCCTTTTAGACCATTGTCATAATTGTGGTTATAGTTTTGATTCGAATAAAAACCTGAAGTGTCATAAACAATTATTGATTTGATTTCATTATCATCTAACTGTATTTCTCTCATTCCTATTTGAAGATCTGGAAAATTTTGACTACTGATATAAATTTTTTTGACTTTGGAAAATGTGAATTAAAAAAATTATTTTTTTTATTTGAAGGTGGTTTTTGATTACTGAATTTTTTTAGCATTATTTATAAATTTTATTACACCTAGTTCTTTCATCTATTATAATATCTCTGAATTTAAAAAAATAGAAAAATTTATTTAATTTCCTTAAAAAATGTTTTTTTTAGAAGATAGTGTTTTTATATATGCAAGTTTAACAATAGTTATACTGAGTATGATTTTTTATGCCATTGACAAATTCTCTATGGTTTTTAAATCAATTGTAATACTTACTTTCCTCCTTATCTTTTTTTCAATTTTTCCATATACTGACCAAAAAGGTACAAACCTCCTAAATGCTCAAATTATTCTGAATGGATTCAGTAATACCTCACTTATAACTGTAATTTCTTTACTAATCTTAGGTCAAGGTGTAGTTCAAACTAGAGCATTAGATGGATTAATATTTAATGTAATAAAGTTTTTCCCAGAAAAATCTAAGTTAGTTTTAATTTTAATACTTCTTCTAGTTTTAATTTTGAGTGGTTTTATTAATAATACTCCTGTAGTAATTATTTTTATTCCAATAATTCAAGGAATTGCAAAGAACTTGAACCTTTCGATGGGAAAGTTTCTTATGCCATTAAGTTTTGTTGCTATCCTAGGGGGTATGATTACTCTAATAGGTTCAAGTACTAACCTTTTAGTTTCAGACTCCTTGACCAAATATTCAAATCTTGAAATAGGTTTTTTTGATTTTGCAATTCCAGGGTCTATAATTGCTTTATCTGGTTTATTTTATGTAATAATTTTCTCAAAATATTTTCTTACAGACAGATCACCAATATCTAACCAACTCATCAAAGACAGTAAAAATGATTTTATTACTCAAATTGTTTTAAATGAAAATTCAAAGTTAATTGGACAAACCACCAAAGATGGTAAATTTGAAGGCTTGGAAAATGTAAAAATTATAATGATACAAAGAGGTGAACATGCTGAACACGGACCATTTGATGGTTTTATACTTGAAGAAGGAGATATAATCGTTATTTCATCAACCAGAGAACAGTTAACAGAAATTTTAAGTCAAAATGTAGCGTCCTTAGATTCATTTGACAAAGAAAATGAGTCAGATGAAGAAATAAAAAACCAAGTGATCATTGAAGCTATGGTTACTCCATCATCGAGTTTAATTGGCAACTCAATAGAAAATGTTAGCTTCAGATATCGATATAATTGTCTTGTTATTGGTTTGCAAAGGAAATCTAGAATTATCACTAGTAATTTAGGAGAACTTCCGTTAGAACCAGGCGATACATTACTAATTCAGGGTGACAAGAACGCAATCAAGGGTTTAAGAACTCAAAGTGACCTTCTTCCTATGGAGTGGGCTAGCTCAGAAATTGCAAATAAAGATATAGCAAGGAAATCTGTTTATACTTTTTTATCAGTTATAATATTAGGAGCTTTAGAGTTCTTACCTTTGGTTGTTGCTTCTCTGATGGGTGTTATGTTTATGATGATTTTCAAGGTTTTGACTATTCGCCAAGCAATAAGAAGTGTTGACAATAATCTTCTTCTTTTAATTGTAACTTCGCTTGCATTAGGAAATATGATTCAAATTACTGGTACAGCAACATTTTTGTCTAATGTTCTCCTAAATTTTCTTGATGGTTCATCCCCTTTAGTAATTTTGATTTGCTTTTATATATTTGTTTCAATAGCCACAAACTTTATATCTAATAATGCTTGTGCAGTACTTTTTACTCCAATTGCAATTGATATTGCACAAAATATAAACATAGATCCTAAAATTTTTGCTATTGCTTTGATTTTTGCTGTAAATACCTCTTTTGCAACCCCACTAGCTTACCAAACTAATTTGTTAGTTATGGGGCCTGGACACTACAAATTCATTGATTATGTGAAATTTGGATTACCTTTGACAGTCCTATGTTGGATAGTTTTCTTTGTAACATTTCCAATGCTTTATGATCTTTAAAAAAAAACCATCAAATCCAAATTTTTCATCGGGACCTACAAAAAAACCAGATGGATGGAATTTAGACAAATTAAACAAAAATTTCTTGGGAAGATATCACCGTGCTCCGGATGTAAAGATATATATTAATAAAGTTTTAGAAAAATTAAGATCAATACTTAAAATCCCTAATAGCTACAAATTATTTTTATTACCAGGTTCGTGTACTGGAGCAATGGAATCTGTTATTTGGTCATTGTTAGGAGCAAGAGATATTACATCAATTATATATGATTATTGGGGGGTGGAATGGTATAAAGATTTAAAAAAATTAGGTTTAAAAGTAGATTGCAGAAAAAAGCTTAATGGTGAAATTCCATATCTTAAAGATATTCCAACTAAAAATGATGTTATTTTTGTATGGACTGGGACTTCAACCGGAATGGCAATTCCAAATTTAGATTTTTTAAATAAATCTCATGAGGGATTGATAATTTCAGATGTTACTTCTTCAGTATTTATTTATGACTTACCTTGGAAAAAATTAGATGTTTCAGTTTTTTCTTGGCAAAAAGCATTAGGATCGGAGTCTCAACATGGCATTGCTGTCTTGAGTCCAAAAGCAATAAAAAGAATAAAGAATGTTAGAATTCCAAAAATTTTATCTTTATACGATTTAGATTTTGTTAAAAATACTCCTTCACTGTTATCAATATCAGACTTTGATTTATGCTTAGATTTATATAAAAGTAGGGGAGGCATTCTTGGAAATAGAAATATTTGTATTGAGAATAAGATGGTTTTAGATAGTTGGGAAAAAAAAACAAATTTTGTTAAATATTTCTCAAAGGATCCAGTTTACAGAGCTCTATCTCCCTGTTATTTTGTTTTTAAAAAAAAATTTAATTATGAAAGTTTTTTTAATTTTTTATATGTTAATAGAATAGCCTTCGATATTAGTAATTATAGAAAAGCCAAACCAGGTATAAGAATTTGGACAGGCCCAACAATAAAAAAAAATGATTTAATTGCTCTTACAAATTGGCTAGATTGGTCTTTTAAGAAATTTGTTTAAATAAAGTGAAAAGTCAACTTTTACCAGAAGGATTTAGGGATAGCTTGCCAGATTTGGCAACAAAAGAATATGAAATTAATTCATTATTTATTGAATTAATGAGAAAAAATGGTTACGCACTTGTAAACCCTCCACTAATAGAGTTTGAAAATTCTTTGTTCTTTTTAACAAATGAAAGTGAAAATGATAATTCATTTAGACTCCTAGATCCGTTATCTCAAAAAATGATGGGGATAAGGTCTGATATCACCTTGCAAATTGCAAGAATATCCTGTGGTGCTCTTATTAACAACCCCAGACCTTTGAGATTATGTTACTCTGGAGATGTATTTAGAGTTAAAAACAATAGTATGAATTTGTCTCGTCAAATCAGACAGATTGGTGCAGAAATTATGGGAATAGAACATAATTTGTGTGAAAAAGAACTTATAAATTTAATAATTGAAATACTTCACAAACTTAAAATTAGAAATTTTTTTATTAGTTTTACAATGCCTACTTTGATTGATGCAATCTGCAAGGATTTCAAATTGTCAAAAAAAGACTTTAAATTCGTAAAGGAAAGGTTTAAGAATAAAAACTTAGATGGCATCGATCGAGTTTCTCCTGGTTTAAAAAAAATTGCTTCAATTTTGCTTTCTAGTGTTGGGAATATTAATGAAAATATTAAAAAACTTAAAATATCAAATTTTCCAAAATTCACTAAAATTGAAATAAATAATTTTGTTGGAATTATGATGAAAATTAAAAAAGTTTTCCCCTTTCTAGATATTTTTATTGATCCCCTTGAGATTGATGAATCTGAGTATCATTCAGGTATGACATTTAAAGTTTTTTCAAAAAACCTTAAAGAATTATTTTCTGGAGGAAATTACAAAGTTTTCAATGAAAATTGTATTGGTTTTAGCGGATTAATTGAAAATTTATTAAAAGAATCTAAAATTAAAACAAATGTTTTTAAAAAGATTTTTATTCCTATTGATACTAAAATAGATGAGAAATTGATAAAGAAAAAGGGGTTCGTAATTGTAAGATCAATAAAAAAGTTGACCAACAAACAAATAAAGGTTAATGCAAAGTTACATTGTTGTGATTATTATCTTCTTAATGATAAAATTGTAAAATTATAAAATGGGTAATGTTACTGTAGTTGGAGTTCAATGGGGAGATGAGGGCAAAGGGAAAATTGTGGATTGGTTGTCTAGTCAATCAGACATTGTATGCAGATTTCAGGGAGGTAACAATGCTGGGCACACTATAGTTGTAAATAAAAGAAAAATTGCACTTAGTTTGTTGCCTTCTGGTATAATAAGAAAAAATAAAATTTCTATTATTGGGAATGGAGTGGTTGTTGACCCCATAGCATTACTTGAAGAAATAGAGAAATTAAGAAAATATGGAGTAAAGGTAAATTCTAAAAATTTAATAATTTCTGAAAATGCTTCAATAATCTTTAGTTTTCATAAAAATATTGATAAAATTCGTGAACTAAGAAAAGGTCCAAATAAAATTGGTACTACTGGACGAGGTATTGGCCCTGCTTATGAGGACAAAGTTGGTCGAAGAGCGATTAGATTTTGTGATTTGCTGGATGAAAATTCCTTAAATGAAAAAATTAAAAATATATTGGACTATCACAATATCATTTTACAAGGGTTACAATCAAAACCATTAAAATTTAGTGATATAAAAAAGGAAATAAATTTTTTCAAAAAAAAAATTTTAAGATTTGTAGATAGAACTAGTCCTGTTCTTATTGACGCAAAGCTAAAAGGTAAGAAAATACTTTTTGAGGGTGCTCAAGGGATACTTTTAGATATAGATCATGGAACTTATCCTTATGTCACATCATCAAATACAATTCCAAGTAATGCCTCATCAGGCTCAGGTGTGCCTGTAAAACAAATAGGTTTTGTTCTTGGAATTGTTAAGGCATATACTACCAGAGTTGGGAGCGGTCCATTTCCTTCTGAACTTAAAAATAAAGTTGGCCAAAAACTTGGAACTATTGGCAATGAGTTTGGTACAGTTACCGGAAGACAAAGAAGGTGCGGTTGGTTTGATGCTGTCATTGTAAAACATTCTTTAAATATTTCAGGAATTGATGGTATTGCTCTGACAAAACTTGATGTGCTTGATACATTCAAAGAAATAAAAATTTGTGTTGGTTACAAGCTTAAAGGTGAAAGGATTGATTATTTTCCAGCATCAGAGTTTGAACAAAAAAAATTGGAGCCAATCTATGAAACACATAAAGGTTGGATGGTTAATACACAGGGATCTAAATCTTGGAGTCAATTGCCTGCAGATGCTATAAAATTTGTTAGAAGGATAGAAGAATTGTTAGAAACGCAAGTGGCTATCTTGTCAACGAGTCCAAGGAGAGAAGATACTATATTGGTCAGGAATCCATTTATTGAATAGATCAACTATCTTTGTACTTAAAATTTTTCACGACTTTTTTAAGCTTTTGAAAAGCTCTAACTTCAACTTGTCTTACTCTTTCTCTAGATATACCAAACGATTTGCTCAATTGATCAAGAGTCAATGGATTGTCAACGAGTCTTCTTTGCGTAATGATTCTTCTTTCTCTTTCGTCTAAACCCTTTAAAGCTGAAAATAACATTTCTTTTCTTTTGAAAAGCTCTTCTTTATGTATGAATTCTGATTCATGATTATTTTTATCATCAGGAATTCCATTAATCCATTCTTCTGTATTATCATAGGAGTAAGGATTGTTAAGTGAATGATCTTGTCCCGCCATTCTTCGGTTCATATCAATAACATCATTTTCAGAGACATCCAACTTTTGTGAAATTTCGGTGACGAGCTCAGGTGGTAAATCACCATCATCTAATGCTTTTAACTTACCTTTTAGTGATCTTAAATTAAAAAAAAGTTTTTTTTGGGCTGCTGTTGTTCCTATTTTCACAAGAGACCAAGAATGCAAGATAAACTCCTGAATGGATGCTCTGATCCACCACATCGCATATGTAGATAGCCTAAAGCCTTTTTCAGGATCGAACCTGTTTAGTGATTGAATTAGACCTATGTTACCTTCAGCAATTAAATCGTTTAATGGTAAACCATAACCCTTAAATTTCATAGCCATCTTTACAACAAGTCTGAGATGAGCATTTACAAGTTTATGGGCAGCTTTAAGGGATTTCTTGTTAATCCATTCTCTAGCTAAATTGGCTTCTTCTTTATGAGAAAGCAGAGGAAATTTGCCAATATTTTTCAAATAAGATGAAATGTCATTATTATTAAGGTTTTTATTAAAAATATTTTTGATGTGGTTACTCATAATACAAATAATAATTTTCAAAAAATAAAAATCAAGTAAAAAATGAATATAAGATGAATAAGTTGTTAATTTTTTAAAAAAACCAATAAAACCAAAGCTTCTAGGAGTTAAGTTTTTTTTAAAATATTCAATGTTTTTATGAAATCATCTGGAATTTCAGCTTCAAATGACATCTCGATTCCTCTCTTCGGGTGAAAAAAAGTTATAGATTTTGAGTGTAGTGCTTGTCTTTGAGAAAAAATGAAATTTTCATTTATTACATTTAAAATATCAACATTTATTTTATTTAAATTAATTTTTTTTTTTATACAAATCATCTCCAACTAATGGGCAACCCATATATTCAAAATGAACTCTGATTTGATGAGTTCTTCCTGTGAATAATTTACATTCATAAAAATTAATAGAAAGATTGTTTCTTAATATAAATTTATTTAATAATTTATATTCTGTAATTGCCATCTTGCCTTTATCTTCGTTGCATACACACATTTTCTTTCTATTATATTTTGATCTGGCTATATTTTCTCTTATAGTTCCATTATCTCTTGGCATACTGTTCCAAGATAAACAAATGTATTTTTTTGATATTGTTCTTTTTTTAAATTGATTACTAAGTTTGTTATGAACATCGTTATTTTTTGCTACAAGTAAAATTCCACTTGTCATTTTATCAATCCTATGGATGATTCCGGGCCTTAAAACCCCACCAATGTCTGACAAACAATTTTTACAGTGATATAAAAGTCCATTTACCAAAGTATTACTTTTATTTCCTGCACCAGGATGAACTACTATTCCAGATTTTTTGTTTAAAACAATTAAGTATTTGTCTTCATATAGAATATCTAGGTCCATCTTTATGGGTTCAATATGACTTTCCTTTGCTTTAGGAATTGAAACAAAAATTATTCCTGTGCTTTTTATTATGTGTGATTGATCAGTTATTAATTTTTCGTTAAATTTGACATTTTTCTCGTGAATCAAACTTTTAATTCTATTTCTCGAGAATAAGTCAATTTTTTTAGATAAAATAACATCAATTCTTTTACCTAAATCATTGCTACTTATTAAAATATTAATATAATCTTTTTTCAATGAACAAATACCTTAAATTTACAGTAATCTTTTTAGCAGTTTTAATATTAATTCTGTTTTCAATAACAATAGTATCCATAATACACAAATATAATGATAGAGATCATAAAATAGTTGAAAAAATTAAAATCAACCCAGAACTAAATAATGATTTTTTGATATTGTCATTTCAAATTCATAGAAAAAAACTTTATTTAAATCTTGAAAGTAAATCTAGTAAATCTAAATTAATTAAAATCTACAGTTTAAATAACGGAACTGAGTTGGGCGAAATAATATTAAAGGATTAAAAAAAAATGATCTCAAATAACTTAATAATATTAATTACTTCTTGGATATTAGAAAATACAGAGTTTAATGAAAAAATTGCCCCTCCTTCATTCTTTAATCTTTCAAAAAAGGAAATGTCAGATAAGGCATGTTATTCTTCAAATAATTGTAAAGTAAAAGCCTATTATATCAAAGAAAGTGGTATTTTTTACATCAATGACTTAAAACCAGAAGAAAATATTTGTGATCAGTCAATAATTCTTCACGAAATGATCCATCACTACCAAAAAAATTCCTCAAGATCATTTGACCTTGACCAAAGAACTATTTGGACATTACAAGAAAGGCAGGCTCTTTATTATCAAAACTTATTTTTAATATCTCAAAAAAGAAAAAATAATGGTGTAGGTCCAGAAAATGTTCTTCAGTGTGAAGGTGGAACGTATCTAGATCTTCAATATAAATATAATGAATCTAAATAAAGAAAAAAAACTTCATATATGAGAAATAAAAATGAACATATACAATATTTTTCAATAAAAAAACAAATATCGATTAAGAAAATGAAACAAACCATTTTCAATGGAAAGATTCTCATTTTCAAAGACTTCCCTCAAATAAAAGAAATTAATGATTTATCCAGATTATATTTTAAAAAAATATTTAAGGAGGAATTTAATATTTTTCTTAATGAAGAAGAAAAGAAAAATTATTTTTTTGAGAAACAAATAGTTAATTTGCAAAAAAAAATTAAATCTTGTAAATTAATAAAAAAATCTTTTTCAAACTTTCTTGGAAACATAAAATTTGATATTTCAGACACTTTTTGTGATCAAATAACCTTACGCTTTAGCCCCCAAAAAAAAAGTCTGCCTGTTGGTTTATTAAAACCTGTAGAGGCTCATAGAGATACATGGGCTTCAAATATTTTCCATCAAATAAATTGGTGGTTTCCACTTCATAATGTTTCTAATGATAATTCAATATATATTGTACCTTATTATTTTAATAGGAAAATAAAAAACAATAGTTGTGAATGGAGTTTTGAACTTTTTAAAAAAAAACATAGTATTTTATCAACTCCGATATCCAAAAAAAAGTTAGGAAAATACAAAAAAATTAGACTTAATATCAAATCAGGCGAAATATTATGTTTTTCAGGAAATCATTTGCATGGAAGTACAATTGGTTTAAAAAAAAGATTAAATCTTGAAACAAGAACAATTTGTTCAAATGATCCAATTAGATACAAAATCCCAGCTAATATTGATTCTAAAAGTAAAATAAAGAAAAATAGTTGGTTTAAATCATTATTAGACAATTCTATTTATCAAGAGGATTGAATGTCTTTTAAAAAATTAATTAATAAAATGTGAGAAATTGTCAAGGATGCAAGAGCTATAAAAATATAATTTAAGTAATTATAATTTAGTGTTTTAACAAAAAAGTTTGGAAAAAAAAATTGCAATAGAAAGAGTAATTAAACATAGTAAAGTCATTGGCATTGTTTTTTTTATTAGTGTTTTCATATCAATATCCAATTGTATTTTTTCATTCTTTAAATGTCTAACTGAGTGAAGAAAGCAAAAATATATAAAAAAAGATACTAATGGTTTAAAGTAAAAGAAACAAAGAAAAATCAACAGAATTTCAAGTATTATTATAGTGTTTTTCTTTCGAAGGGTACAATTAGCTAATAAGATTATTGAAAATAGTCCTATCAAAAGTAAAATAATTAGATTGTATTGTTTAAGGGCTAAAATAAAATTTTCTTCTGCTAATAGAAAATTAAAAATTAAATTAGTTTCATAAAAATGGAATTCTAACGGAACAGAAATAACTAAGAATCCTCTAACAAAAATCTCTAAAAATTTGAATATTTTTTTATCTTTATTCCCAGCTTGATCACTGATTCCAAAATGCATAGCTGATAAAAATAAAAATATTAAAAAAAAGAGATTAGAAAATTCTAACCATAAAATAAAAAAAAAAATTGGAATTAAAATATAAATTAATAAAAAAATAAATAGCTCATTTTTGTTTTTTATTAATTTTTTTTTTTTTGCTGAATCAATGTCTAGACTTCCATGCGCTAAACCTGGCCATATTAGTGGAATAGAAAAAAAAATTATTTGATTTAAAAAACTTGAATATAAGAAATTTTCATAGAAAGTAATAACAAAAAACATAATTAAAATAGCTAAAAAAAAAATCTTTGATTCAATATGATTCATTACTCTTTATTTTTTTTTGATTACATCAATTAATGATAAAATAAGTTTTAGTTTTGGCAAGGTTATTAGTATCATAAAAACCTGTATGAATTTAGACCTGCCTGTAAGAAAGTTTACTATATTTTTAAGTTCATTTTTAAAAAAAAATGAATGAAAAAAAGATTTTGAATGATTAGGATATTTACTAATAAAGTTGCAGAAAATTAAATCTAGAAACATCATCAGTCTTGGAATTTTAATTTTTTTTTTTTTCTCTAGAATTAAATTATCAACTATTTTTTTTGAATTTAGAAATGAATTTTGGAATCCATAACCAGTAGATGCCCTGATCCAATTTCCTGATAAACCGATATTAATTAATTTATTTTCATTAATATTTCTTTCATAAAACATTGGAATAATACCTTTTTCCTGAGAAATAAATTTATACTTTTGTCCATTGAAGTTTTTCTTTAAATAATTAATTATGTCTCTTTTATATTTAATATTCTTGTATATTTTAGTTGAGAAATATGTAGTTTCAACTAGTGCCCTTCTTGTTGAAAAAGGTAGAATATAAAAGAAATTTATTTCATTAGAAAAAGTTTGAAAGTCCATAAGTGTAACTTCATTATCATTAAAAATTTTTTTTTCAAACAAAACTTCAAACCCCATAAAATGTTGATAAAGTTTGTTTTCATTTGTTTTAATCTTGTTAGGTCGGCTATCAAAAATCAGATTTGATTTATATTTTATGTTATTGGATTTAATAATTTTTTCATATTTATGTGAAATTATTTCGTTAACTTGTTGATTCATTAAAATCTTAACATTACGTTTTTTTAGAATTGAGAGGATTTTCCTGTAAAAAGTTAATGGTTTTATTCTTAGATATTTGATACTTTCATTATGAAGTTTTTTTTTTTCCCCATCTATTTTTATTATTATATTTTCCCAATTATTATCAGCAATCTTTGTAAATGGATTTTCTGGAATGTTCCAAAAACACCAATTTTTATCATTTATAAATTTTTTTTTTTTTTCTAAAATCAACACACTTTTTTGTGTTCGAGATGTTATTTCATTTGCTAAAGTTAACCCTGACAATCCAGCACCAATAATTATAACATCGAACTTTTTTTGATTATTCATAGAAATTAAAATTCAGGTTCTTTAATATTGATTTTATTTGATCATCAATATCATTTTTTGGTTTAGAATCAATAAAGAAGATAGTTTTTCTAATTGCTTTTAGTGAAAACAATATTTTTTCTATTTTCGATAAATAAACCCTTTGTCCCCAAACTTTATATTCTTTTTTTTTTATTTTTTTTCCAATTTGTTGATATAGTTCAGCAGCAATAGCAACAGGTAATTTAAATTTTAATGGCAATTTGTATATCCCTCTCCAAGCATTAAAATATATTTCGTCAGCTTTGTTTAAAAAAGATTTAAGATCTTTTGAAAATTTTTTTTTAATATTTTCATTTTTAAGTATAAATTTATGATTATTTTTTTTATAACATCTCATTGATTTTGGTATGTAAATTCTTTTTCTTTCTAGATCTTCTTCAACATCCCTTGCAATATTTGTAAATTGCATTGCAATTCCTAACTGCAAACCCCTAAAAATTTGTTTTTTTTCTCTTACCCCTATTATTCTGCAGAACATAAAGCCAACGGTCCCAGCAACTTTAAAACTATATTCAATCAATTCATTCAGATTCTTGATATTTACATTTTTTAAATCTTCTTCTACACCTTCAATTAATATGAATGGCAACTCTTTTTCAATTTTATATTTTTTCATTAATTTAATGAAACTTTCAATTCTTCTGTCTGAAGATTTTTTTTTTTTTAATGTCATTTTTTATTTTTTTAATGCTTTTTAATATATATTTTTTTTTAAATTTATTATTGTCCACTAAGTCATCAATTAACCTACAAAAAACATATAAAGTTTCTATCTCAGACCTAAGTTTTTTTGGAAGTAATAAAGATGCAAAATAAAAAGTTTTTGCTCTAATTTTTAAAGAAAGATTTTTTTCATCTAATTTCATTTGAAATTATATTTTCAATTACTTTAGCTGAACTTATTACACCTGGAACTCCTGCACCTGGATGACTTCCTGCACCAGCAAAATAAAGGTTCTTAAAATCTTCAGATTTGTTATGAAATCTAAACCAGGCAGATTGTTTGAAAATTGGGCTTATTGAAAAGCCACTACCATTAACTGATTGATAATCATTTTTAAAATCCTCGGGAGTCATATAAAAACATACATCTAAATTTTTTGTTAAATTAGGCAAAATAGTTTTTTCAAGTGCTATTAAGATTTTGTCTCTATAATCATCAGCTTTTTTTTTCCAATTTATATTTGAAAGGAGATTTGGTACAGGTGATAAAACATAAAAGCAATCACATCCTTTTGGTGCCATTGATTTGTCTGTTGCTGTAGGCCTATGTAAATATAAGCTAAAGTCATCAGCTAAAATTTTCTTATTAAAGATATCATTTAATAAACTTTGATACCTCTCACCCATCCAAATTGTATGGTGAGCAATTTTTCTATATTTTCTTTTTGTTCCAAAATATATAACAAACAAACCCATTGAAAAATCAAGCTTGCTGATTCTTTTTTTTTTCCATTTCTTATTAAAGTTTGATTTTATGAGATTTTTATAAACAAATGCTGGGTCGCTATTAATTATAATTTTGTCAGCATAAATTTTTTTTTTATTAACTTCAACTCCAATAACTTGGTTATCTTTCGTCAGAATTTTTGATACATTCGAATTAGTTGAAATTTTTATTTTTTCTTCAATCATAAGTTTTTTTAAAGCTTCAATTAGCTTTCCTGTTCCACCCATTGCATAATGTACTCCCCATTTTCTTTCAAGATAGTGAATTAAGTTATATATGCTTGTTGTAGAAATTGGGTTGCCTCCTAGTAATAATGGCTGGATACTCAGGGCTTGTCTGAGTTGTTCGTTCTTTATGAATTTTGAAACTAATTTGAAGACACTTAAATAACTTTTAAGGAGCAAAAGTGTTGGTATTTGTTTAATCATAAAAAAGAAATTATGAAAAGGGGTAGTTGAAAGTTTTAAAAAACCCACATTAAATATTTTTTCAGAGAACTTTAATAATTTTTTATATCCATTAACATCTTCTGCGTTAAATTTGGAAATTTCCTTCTCTGTTTTTTTTAAACTATCTGAATAATTAAATATCATTGAATTGGAAGAGAAATAAAATCTATACCATGGGTCTAATCTTACAAACTTTACATAATTTTTTCTTTCTTTCCCAAACAAATTAAAAAGTTCGTCAAATAAAAAAGGTGCCGTTATTACAGTTGGACCAGCATCAAACGTATAGCCGGATTTTTTAAAGACTCTTGCCCTTCCTCCAATTTGAGGTAATCTCTCCAACACCCTGACATTATAACCCATCGCTCTTAATCTTAGAGCAGATGCTAAACCGCCGAAACCAGAACCGACAACAAGAGCGTTACCTTTCATTTTTTAATATTTAATTTTTCTTGAAATTCTGTGAAGAATATTTTTTACAACATATTTTACAATTTTATGTAAATTAACATCTGTATTCTTTGATTTTACTAATGCTTTTTTTGAAACAGTAATTAAATGTTCTATTGATTTCTCAATTATACCTTTGCTTTTTATTAGTTTTATCCAGTTGAGAATATCTTCCTCTGAGATTGATTCGGATTTTCTTTTTAGGAATTCTTGAAGTAAAAATCTTTGTCCTGAGTTTGAAGATTTTAAAAAATGCATTATTAAAACATTCATTTTTCCTTCCTTTAAATCTCTTCCAGGCAGACCCCTATCTTTAATACCTAAAAAATCAGATAGGTCATCTTGAATTTGATAGGCTAAACCTGTCTCATAGAGTGGTTTAAAATACTCTTCGCTATAATTCTTTTTTCCTTTTAAAGATAAAATAAGTTTTACAGGAAGGCAAATAAGCCCCCCAGTCTTAGCCTTAGCAGTTGATTCATAATCATTCATTTTTAAATCTATATCTGATCTACCTAATATTTCTAGAGATTGTCCTTTAACTGTTTGTTTAATTATATTACTAAGTTCTTGTACAGCATTACATTTATAATCAGGGTTTAAATTTATTTTTGTAAGTGATTCAAATGAACCTGAAATAAAATAATCCCCAAGATTAATTGCGGTGTGATCACCGAATCTATTCCAAATTGTAGGTAGTCCTCTTCGAAGCAAATCTCTATCTTGTAAGTCATCGTGTATAAGTGATGCATTATGAATGAACTCACAGCAAACTGCAGCATATATTGCAGATTTTTTATCTAATTTAAAAATATCGGCTGTTATTAATGCAAGCAGGGCTCTGAATCTTTTTCCACCAGATTGTAACTGATATTTTGCACAATGACCCATCCAAGAGTCATCACACAATAAATCTTTCATCTTATCTTCTACAAACCTTAAATCTTCAAAATATTTATTATTTTGTGAAAGCGAAGTGGTGATGTTTTTTTTGAAATCGTTGAGATTTGTCCAGTTAATTGATGATCTGACAAAATCAAGATTTTCTATAAAACTTAGATAACTAGGGTTATTACTCATAAAAAAATAAGGGAAACATTGTGTTAATGTTTCCCTTACCCTTTAATTATGTTTCATAAAACAAATTTTTTATGCTTTAGCTGTATCAGCTTTAGCAGCAGCCCAAATTATCAAACCAAAAGCTATTTTGTTGATAAAGTCTGCTAGGTTATATACCCAGTTTAAAGTAGCTGGATCAGCTCCTGCACCAGATAAGTAACCTAAGAAATAACCAATTGGATAAATTGACCATCCAATGGATACAATCCATTTCATTGCATTGAACGCACTTTTCATTCCTTCAGAATTACTTGAGGCACTAGCTTGAGCAGCTTCACCTGCAAATACTTCATATAAAATGTAAATCCATCCTGCTATACCGACAATAAAACCAACAACAGGGTTTATATATCCGGCTTCTCCCATAAAACCACCAACAAGCATAATAATTGTACCTATTAATAGTCTCCAGAAAATACCTGACGATGCTGCCCCAACTGCTGCTAGAATTAAGTAAAATTCTACCATTTGAAGCGGTACGGTAAGCAACCAATCAATATATCTGTATACTAGGGGTGATTCACCTGTAGAGACCCATACATCTCTCATGTAAAAGTAGTGAACAGCGGCAATTAGCGTAACAAGTCCTGCTACTCTAACAGAAGTTTGCCAATGTTTAGAAACACTGTTGCCTTCAAGAAAGAAGAATGCAGTAGAAGCAACCATTCCGATTGAGATAATCCAAAATGATACACCTACGAAATCTTCTGGCTTAAGCATATAGTCCATATTTCTATCCTTTCGTAGTTATTAAAAATCAGCCTTAACCATCGAAACTAGGAAAAAGCCAATAAGTTAATTGTTACATACAAGTAGATCTATGGGAACTATCGCGTTACCCAAAAACCTCCCCATATCTTTTAAGTTTATAGGATGACTAAAAATAAAGTGAATTCAAGAAAAAAAAACCTAGAATTCTATAACCCATTGATTGCATTGGTAAAAAAATTGTGGAAAAAAAGATAAGACAGCGAGTAGTGTAAGATAAATTCTTAATTTTTTATACCATAAATCACTTGTTTCTTTTAATAATTTCAGATCAATAATTAAACACCAAATTAGTAGAAAAATCACTATAATTTCATTAAGAGAGTGTGATGGAATTAATTGATTTGACCAAGCTATTATCACTGATAACATTGGTAATGCATATATGTAAATTTTCTTTTGATTAATTATCCTTTCCCAGTGCATTCCAGATAAAAAACAGACTATTAAAGTTCCATAAATATTTGAAATTTGTCTAAAAAAATCAAAATTTAAAACATACAGTTTTGGAAAAAAAATTAGAAAAAAAGAATTTATATAGAAAGGAAAAAGACCAAATGATCCTAGTAATATTATTTGTTTTTGATTCATATTTATACACTTGCTTGATCTTATTAATTCTTTATCATAGAAAATTGAATAATTCCATAAAATGACTGAACTTGAAATAAATCAAATAGAAGAATATCTCAATAAAAAATTTAAAACTTCTGGTTTTAGTGCAGTTAAGAGAGAATCAATAGATGATTCTTGTGAAATTTTCTTTGATAATGAGTTCATTGGGCTAGTCTATGTTGAAGAAGAAGAGGGCGAAAAATCCTACCAATTTCATATGACAATTTTAAAAGAAGATATTTTGGAAATTCAATGAAATACTGGGTTTGTTTTATTTCATTGATTTTTTGGCAGAAACTTTTTTCCCATCATAAAATTTACAGTCCTCAGGTTGAAGAAGGTAGACAATCATTTGAATGGAGGGGACATACTGACTTTGATGACAGAGAGTTAAAAAATAAAGCTCATCATCATGTCCTTGAAACAGAATATTCTTGGACTCATTATTGGCAAAGTGAAATTGAGTTTCATATTTCTGACAAGGAAGATACACCTTTTGATTGGGAAAAAACAGAATTGCAGAACCAGGTCCAGATATTAGATTTTAAGAATTTTGCGGCTGCTCTTTATTTTTCATATAATTTCATTTCAGAAGGTTATGAAGCCGATGAAATTGAATATAAATATTTAAATCAATTTTATAATGAATCTTTAAGTTTTATTTCAAATTTCATTTTTGAAAAACAAGTGGGTTCATCAGCAGAGGGTTCCACAACATTTAGTTTAAGTAACTCATTAATGTTTAACGACTTGATTATTGATGACTTAAGTATTGGTTTTTTTGGTTTTAGTGATTTTGGTGAGATATCTGATACTAATACTTTTAGTCAACAGAAACATCAATATGGACTTCAATTTGAGTCAGAATTTGAGTTTAATGATATTGAATATGAATGGTCAATAGGATATTTACACGGTTTTACTGATGTAACGGCAAATCATTCATTAGTTTGGAATTTTGAAGTAGAATTTAATTAATAACCAAGCTCTTTAAGTTTTTTTAAATAATTTTCCTCACTAATCAAACCTCTTGATCTCATATTTTCAAGTGACTTAAATGTTAACTCTCTATTTTGATTCATTCCTTGACGATTAGGAGGAGGTTGGTATTGGTTGGGATTCTGATAAGTTGGAGGGTAGGGGTACTGGTATGGGTAAGGGTAAGGGTAAGGGTAAGGACTTGGAGGAGGAGCAACATTCGGGTAACCTCCATAACCTCTATTACCATACCTATAACTTTGATTAGGATTTCTCATTGATTTAAGTTCTTGCTTTAATTGCTGTAATTCATTTCTTAGCCCCTGCATTTCAATGTTAGACGATCTTGCCATCTTTCTTTCATTTTCAGTTAGGCGACTTCTAGCAATTAAAGAATTATTTGTGAGTATGATCCAATCAGCCCTTCCTTTTGCTATTCTAGGCCTTAAAATTCCTGAATTAGGAGGAGCAGCAATAGCAAATGGGTTTTTGACTGAAACTACCCTTGATCCAGGAACATAAGGATTTACCCTTAAGTCTGGGTTTCTAGATTGGAGCATTGGATCAGTCGTACTTTGAAAACCTTTTCTGAGTACAGAGCCAAAGATAACATTTAACCCATCTTTATTATAAAAAATTCTGCCTGAAACGACTCTATTATCCTTTAACCTTGTCCCTGGCAAACCTGAATACCAACTTTCTAATGTAAAAACTACATCTTGATCAGATTTTGCTTTTGATAAACCTCTTTCAATTGCATCGGTTACAACTGATAGTTTTTCATCTGGAAATAAAGATTGAGTTTTATTTCCAATTCTTACTAAGAGTAATTTTAGTGCTCCATCAATTCTATCTGATGAAACCTGTATTGGATGTTGATTAGGCCCTGTAAGATTTGAATCCTGAGATACAATTTTTACATTTTCATAATCACTCAGATAAAGAACTTCACTATCTATGAAAATATCACCAAGTTTAGAGCAACCAAATAAAAAAAATGTTAAAAACAAAGAAAAAAACTTCCTCATAATCTTTTTACTTCTTTCAAATATAAAAATAGTACTATTTTTATATCTGATAATAGTTAAATGATCTACCAGAAAAAGAATCTAAGGGTTTAAGTTTTTTTTAAAAAAAAAAGGGAGACTATTATGTCTCCCTTTTTTACCAAATTGATTTGGTTAGGTATAAGGTCTACCAGAAGAAGAACGCACCAACAGAAACGTTAGTAGATTCTTGCGATCCACCCATATACCAGTGAGCTTCAGTATACGAACCTTCAGCAATTACTCTGAAGTCTTCAGTAACATTATGCCAAATCATACCCATATGAGATTCAACATAGTTTTGAAGTGCAGAAGTTCTTGCAGTGTTACCAGCGTCGATGTTATTTACATCACCCCAGTCTTCACCAGTTAACACTTGATGGTTAGAACCATAAGAGTAACCAATGTTCGTACCTTGACCAAAGTCATAAGTTGCTTGTAAGTATCCACCATAGAAATGTCTAGCTTTACCTCTGTCATCCAGAGAACCAGAATATCCATTAGCGATGTTTCCTTGAAACTGCATGCCTAAACCAACATTATAGAAACCTGTAGCAACAAGTGTCAAACCTTGGAAAGACCATTTTGTACCAAAACCGACAGCTCCAACTTCAACTTCGTCAGCGTAATCGCCTGTAATGTCAGCACCAAGAGCTTGGTTACCTTGGTTTGCAGCATCAAACGCAACAGCTTCGAGTGTTGTTCTAGATACATTTTGGTATTGACCATCTACCCACCAATAAGTGCCTAGATCACCAACATCAAAAGATAAATCTAATTGAGCTTCAACTCTTGGAGAATCGTGTTGTGTAGCATCTGCAGCACCATCTGATAAAATATCAGTAGCTTGCATAATACCAATTTTAGCCCCGACAGGACCGATTCCAGGAGTTGTCCATGTAATTTGTGGATACCAGTCAGCATATACATATCCAACACCAATTCTACCTAGTGTTGTACCTGTAATACTACCAGCATTCACACCAACACCAAACAATGTCATATCATTAACAATGGCGTTAGAACCATGGATACCCAAACTTCTACCCATAAGAACTGAACCCCAAGATCCAGCAACTGAGAGTGAAGTTTCACGAATGTTCAGTACGTTGTTACTAGCAGAACTACCATCCGCGTTCATATGCGTGTAAAGACCTAAACGACCAGATACATCTAGACCGTTCTTAGTAGGTGCTTTTACTGTGAAACCCCAAACGTTAGGTAATAGACCAACTGAAATTGAAGAAAAATCTTCAGAACCAGTAGTTCTGTCATTGGCACCTTGCCCAGACATAACAACAGAAGAAGCACTATCTCTTGTAGTATAACTTTGGTGGTTACCAACACGCTCAATATTACCTGTTGAGGTATGGTTATAGAATGCGTTAGCTGCACCATCGAATGATACTTCCCAACCACTGTCACTCATAAGTAAAACTTTAGAATCAACATCAGTTGCAGAAAGTGCCATTACAGCAGGGATAGCCGCTAAAGCAATTTTTTTATTAATATTCATATTATTTCCTTCCCTATAGTTAAGATTTAATAAATAATATTACTAACAATATATCTAAATGAGTAAACAAATGAAGGAATATTTAAAAACTGCCGCTAAAAATAACGATTTTGTTGCATATTTGCAACAAGGTTATTTAAGAATAAAATTCACTGGAATTTTGAATTCCAATAAATTTTCTTTATCGAATAATATTTTTGGGGGTGGTGGAAATATATATTTTCTTATGATGTTCTTTGTTGCTAATAATAATCTTTTTGGTCTTTTTTTTTCAAATTCCATTGTTTTTAGATTTCCTTTAGAATCTATGGTTACAATAACAATTATTTTTCCTTGTTCTCTTCTTTTTATTGATTGAATTGGGTAGGATTTTACAGCAAGAATATTTATTTCTTTAGAAATAAGGGAAAAATATGCTCTCGTTTCTTTATTAATTAAATCTGATTTTTTTTTGTTTTCATTTGATGGGAGTTGTTTTTGTGTTGGTTTCAAATCGTTTTGTATGATTTTTTCATTTTTTTGTTCTAAAATTTCTTTTTTTTTTTCTGTTTTATCCTGTATTGGTATTTCTTTTTTTATGGGTATTTCTTTTTTTATGGGTATTTCTTTTTTCAGAAGAATTTTTTTGGGAATTTCTTCATTTTCAATCTCTGTTTTTTTTAATTTTTCTTCATTGGGTTTTTCGGGTTTTAATTGAGCTTTAATCTGAGGTTTGAATTCTTGAAATGTACTTAGGTCCACAACAAAAACTTCTTTTTCTTTTTTTTTATAATTTTGTATTTGATTTATAACAAAAAAATGAACTACAATTGAAAAAAAACTAGCTAAAAAAAAATAATTAATTCTCAACATTTTTATGCCTAACATTCATTAAAACTTTCTTGATTCCTTTTCTTTTTAAAAAATCAAAAATTTCATTAAGTTCTTTAATTTTTGCATTTTTATCTATGTTGACTAATATCTTTGAATTTTCTCCTAATTGTTGTTTGTCTAGTTCAAATAATTCAATGTTAGAATCATTTAACAATAACTCACCATTTTTAGTTATAGAGATTACATTATATATTTCTTTTACTGATTGATTTTTTTTTACCCCAAAAAATGACTCAGGATTTAGAATTTCTTTGTTATCTTTTTTTTGAATAACACCTGTCAAAAGAAAAAAAATAAGAAGTAGAAAAATTAAATTTATCATAGGAATCAAGTTTATTGATTCACTAATATCTTTAGTTTTTTTTTTATTGATTTTCAATATCATTTGCAAAAGTCACTTGGTCAATCTTGTTTTTTTTTAACAAATCTAACGCATAAATTAGTGTTTCAATTTCGGATTTATTGTCATTTAGTATGACAATGTTTTTGAAGTTATTACTTTTCCACAATTCTAGAATACTTGATTCAAGAAAATCTTTTTCAAATTCTTTGTTTTCTATATAGTATTTGTTGTTTTTTAAAAAAACAAAAATTGTGCTTGAACCACTAGATTGGTTGTTAACCTTTCTGTCTATTGAAAATTCAACTTCCCTTCTTTCAGAGAAATTTGTAGCCAGCATAAAAAAAACAAGCATTAAAAAAATAATGTCTATCAATGGGATAATGTTTATCTTTAATGATTTTCTACTTATATTTTGCATTTAAAAAAATTAACAAATTTTGTTTGAAAGTTTTACCAAAAAAGTCTCCATTGTTTTTTGCATATCTGATAATTTTTTTTCAAAAAAATAATGACTTATTAAAGCTGGAATTGCTACTATCAATCCCATAGCAGTGGTTAATAATGCAGTCCATATCCCTCCAGCTAAAATTGAAGGATCAACTAAACTCCCCCCAATCTCAAGTTCATTAAAAGAATCTATCATTCCAATAACGGTTCCCAATAACCCAATTAAAGGACTTACTTGTGCTATTATTTCAAGTGAAGGTAAAAGCCTTTGTGCTTTATTAAATTCAACATCAAGAATTAGATTTAATTCATCCGTTTTATCATTTTTTTTTTCAAGTATTTGAATGATATCAATTAAAAGTAAATTTTTTTTTGATGATCTTTCAAGATTTATGAAATCTTTAAATTCAGAAAAATCTTTTGAATCTTCGAGGTTTTCAAAAAAATTCTTAAAATTTACATTGGTAAAAAAGTAAATTTCAAAAAATTTATAAATAATTATGGTCAAACCTATTATTGAAATTACAAGGAGAAGTGAAAAAATCACTCCTCCTTTATCTAAATAATTGTGAAAATCATTCATATCAAAATCCCAGTATTTCTAGATTAATCCTTTAAGAAGTTTTGGATATCTTTCTTTTAGATTGGTATATTCATCATTAACACTTTTATTGTCAACATTTAATGGTTTTCTTTTAGACTTTACTTTGTAGTCAAATAAAACTGTACCTGGTTTTTTTGAAAAAAAAAGTATTCTATCTCCAAGTAACAATGCTTCTTTTAGACTATGTGTAATTAAGATGATTGTAATTGGCTTCTTTTCCCAATAATTCACTAATACTTTATACAAATTTTCAGAAGTTGGTTGATCTAATGATATGAAAGGTTCGTCCATAAGTAAGATTCTTGGATTATTTATTAAAGCACGGGCTAGAGACACTTTTCTTCGCATTCCTCCTGATATTGCTTTAGGATAAAAATTAATAAAATCTCTGAGTCCAAAGTTCTTTAATAGATCATTTGTGCGATCCCTAAAATTTGTTTTTTCTTTGCGCACTAACTCCACATTTTCTCTGACTGTTAACCAAGGTAACAATCTTGATGATTGAAAAACATAACTTATGTTTTCTTCAATTTCTGAATTTTTTTTGCCATTTAGTTTTATGTTTTGTCCATCTGCAGAAATTAATCCGCCTATTATATTCATTAAAGTTGTTTTTCCACAACCTGATGGGCCTACTATACATACAAATTCATTTGACTTGATTTTTATATCAATATCTTTAAGAACATTAATCCTAGAATTGTCAGATTTGTTAATAAAATTCTTTTCTTTGATATTAATTTCAAAATTCATCTTTATTTCCAAAGTGATATTTTTTTCTCGAATGGTCTAACCAAAATAAATTCTACAAATATTATTAACAAAACAAATACAAGTGTGTAAGCTAAAATTCCTGAAATATCAAAAAACTGGAAGAAGCCATATAATTTAAATCCAACTCCATTACTTCTACCCAAGAGTTCAACTACCAATACTATCTTCCAAATAAGAGACAACCCAGATCTTGCTGATGACAAAAGATAAGGATATAATTGAGGAAGCAAAACTTTTATATAAAACCTCTTTTTTGGAATTTTATAAAACTTTGCAACTTCAATGAAATCTTTCTCAATTGCTCTTGCTCCTTCTCTCATAATTACTGCTACCATTGGAATTTTATTTAAAGAAACTGCAAGAATTGCAGCAATTTCATTTAGACCAAACCAAACATAACAAAGTATTATGATTACTAATGCTGGTATGTTTAAACCTAGAACAAGCCAATCATCAAAAAAAACATTTGCGCGTTCATTTCTTCCCATATAAATTCCAAAGAATGTTCCGATCAGCATGGCAATTAAAAATGAAATAAAAACTCTTTTCAAAGTTATGATTGTATGAATAAAAAGTTCCTTGTTTTCAGTTTCTTCAACTATTTTTGCGAACACATCCTTGGGACCAGGGAGTAATTCTACATCAATGATTATGCTTGATATTTGCCAAATAAAAAAGAAAAGTAAAACAGAGGCTGACCTCAAGATCGCATTGGATTGTATGTTTATCATACTTAATTATTCCAAAAAGTTCCAGGAGATAGTTCTTTGGCTTTTCCAACTAATTCTTTGCCACCAACTTCTGAAAGAATAGCATAAAGTTTCTTAGATCCTTCAAGTTGAGTTTTTGTGAAATCTTCTCTTGGAATTCCTTCTCTGTAGATTTCACGAAGTTTTAGGAAAATCGAATCATCATTGACATTCATATGAGGTCTAATTTTTGACCAGATTTCATCAGATTCTAACATAATTTTTTTGGCTTTTTTTGAAGCTTCAAGAAATTTGTTTAACTTAGATGTGTTTTCTATTCCCCATTTCTCTCTAAAAACCCAGCCAATCACAGGGATTCCCTCTGGCAAACCAAGTTCTGAGAGAATGTCAGTAATATTAATTGCTTTTTTGAATTTTTGATTAGCAAGTAACTTTGCCTGATAAGGCCAATATGTCAAGATAGCATCAAAGCTTTCTTGTTCCATTTTTTTATTTAACAGAGGTGGGGCACCGAAAATAGGTTTGCTGAGTTTTTGTAAATCTTGCCCGTATTTTTTCTTATAATATGCTTGAAAGATTAACCAACCTTTGTCGACTTGTCCTCCAGCAATTCCAATTTTTTTTCCTTTAAGATCTAACCCAGATTGTATTTCTGAATTTTCAGAAACTATCAATCCCCCAGCAGCCATTGAATGAGGAATAAAAGAAAATAGTCTTTTTTCACTTCTTTGCCTGGAAACCCAAAACCAATCTGTAATTATTAGGTCAACTGCACCACCTTGCAAAGCGACTGCGGCAGCGTTTTTACTTGCAAGCTCAACGATTTCCAATTCAAAATCAAATTTTTTATCTAAATCAGTTTCTTTAATGAATTTTAGTTCCCAATTTACACTACCATATTGAAGAGAACCAATTTTAATCTTTTCAGCAGAACAATTACTAAAAAAACCAAAGAATAGAATAACAACTATACTAAAATATTTTGTCATAAGTGCATTTAAAGACATTTTAATTTAGAAAAAAAATCTTATCAATTAGTATTGTAAAATATTATATTTTTTATTTAATATAATTAATATTGGCATATGTCTAGAAAAATTCAAGAAATTGACCTTAGAGGATTAAAATGCCCTTTGGTTGTTTTAAAGATTGCAAAAGAATTTAAACAAAGAAAGTTTGGAGATATTCTTAAAGTCAAATTTGATGACCCAAAAGCAGAAAATGATATTGAAGAATTATCTAAAAACATTAACATCAAAATACTTAAAAAAGAAAAATCCAAAAAACCCCACTTATTTTTTATTTTTATGTTAAAAAAATATTAATCTTTATGAATAAATTATTAGACAAAAAAATTGATCAGTTAAGTTTCGAGGAAGCTTTTGATAGATTGGAAAAGATAGTTGATTTAATAGAGGAGGGTGACATAAGTTTAGATGATTCAATTAAATATTACGAAATCGGAATTTCTCTTAAAAATCATTGTGAGAATAAACTCAAGAATGCAGAGGTTAAAATTAAAAAAGTAATAGACAACAAAATCGAATAATTTTATGAAAAATAAAATAGAAAATGTAGAAGATTATTTAAATACATTTTCCACAGAGTTTGACAAAAAACTTTTTGATTTAATACCTAAATCAGAAAAATTTTCTTCTAAATTATTTGATGCGATGCATTATGTAATTAAAGTTGGTGGCAAAAGATTAAGGCCAGTATTTCTTATGGAGATCGGTCAAATACTTGGGGTGGAAAAAGCTCATTCACTTAGAACTGCAGCATCTATAGAATTCATTCATTGTTACTCTTTAGTTCATGACGATTTACCTGCTATGGATAACGATGATATTAGAAGAGGAAGTCCGACATGTCATAAAAAATATGATGATGCTACCGCAATTCTTGTTGGAGATGCTTTTCAGTCTCTGGCATTTGAAATTTTGGCAGATAACAAAACGCACCCTAACCCTGAAATAAGGTGCTCTTTAATAAATGAATTGGCAAAATCTTCTGGTTCTGTTGGAATGGTAGGCGGTCAGATGCTGGATTTAGAAGCTGAAAAAAAAAAATTAGATTTAGATCAAATACTTCAACTTCAAAGGTTGAAGACAGGAGAACTATTTAGATTTTCTTGCTTGGCATCATGCATTTTGTCACAAAGATTAAGAGAAATTTCAATTTTTGAAGATTTTGCGTCAAAACTTGGATTAGCATTTCAAATTAAAGATGATCTACTTGATGTGGAAGGAGATGAAAAGCAAATCGGTAAAAAAACGAAAAAAGATCTTGGTCGAGGTAAAGAAACATTAATTTCGCTAATGGGAAAAGAGAATGCCAAAAAAAAGTCTAAGGATCTGATTGTAGATGCAATTAAATTGCTTGAGACTTTTGGGGAAAAAGCAGAAAAATTAATTGAATTAACAAACTTTATTATTTCAAGAAATAAATAGTTGTTATGTTCTTTTTAAAAAAAGTTGGGAAGAATCATGGTAACAAAAGACTGGACCTAATTTTAGTGGATATGAATATGGTTCCCTCTAGACAAAAAGCGGTTTCTTTAATTGTTACTGGTAATGTTTTTGTAAGTGAAAAGAAAATAGAAAAGCCAGGAAAGATAGTAAAATCAAATGAATTAATAAAAATAAAAAAAAAAGAAAATGAGTGGGTATCACGTGGTGGAATAAAACTATCGGATGCTATAAAAAAATTTAATGTAAAGGTTAACGGAAAGATTTGTATGGATATAGGTTGTTCAACCGGAGGATTTAGTCAAGTTTTGTTAAAGAATTCTGCAAAAAAAATATACGCAATTGATGTAGGTTATGGCCAATTCGATTGGAAATTAAGGAATTCTGAAAAAATAAATTTAATGGAAAAAACAAATGCAAGATATTTAGATAGTAAAAACATTCCTGAGAAAATTGATTTAATAGTCTGTGATGTCAGTTTTATTTCTTTAAAAAAAGTATTAAGTCCTTGCAAAGTTTTTTTAGCCAAACAATTTGAAATTATTTGTCTTATAAAGCCTCAGTTTGAATTAGACAAAGCTTATGTTGGAAAAGGTGGGATAATTCGAGACGAACTTCTTCACGCAAAGATTTGTAGGGAAATAAAAAGATGGTTTGAATTCGAATTTCAACCCAAAATTATCGATATTGGTGAAAGTATTATTAAAGGGCAAAAAGGTAATAGGGAATTTTTTATATATGCAAAAAAGTAATCATTTAATTTCTCAAAGATTTTTGAATCAAAAGTAAATCTGCAAGGACAATTGCCACCATTGCTTCGCCAATTGGCACTGCTCTTATTCCAACGCAAGGATCATGTCTCCCTTTAGTAATTATGGTTGTATTTTTCCCATCAACACTGATTGTTGATCTTTTTGTAAGAATAGAACTGGTTGGTTTAACTGCAAATCTTATTATTAAGTCTTGCCCAGATGTTATGCCTCCAAGAGTTCCTCCAGCATTATTCGATTTAAAAGAGACTCTATTGTTTCTCGAAACCATTTCATCTGCATTTTCCTCTCCTCTTAACTCAGCACTTTTAAGACCAGAACCTATTTCAAAACCTTTGACTGCTGGAATGCTCATTATTCCTTGAGCTAACATTGCATCAATTTTGTTAAATACTGGTTCCCCAAGACCAATTGGAACCCCTGTTACATTGATTTCTATCATAGCACCAACAGACGAACCATCTTTTCTAATTTGGGTGATGTATTCTTCCCATTTCTTTAAAACAGTTTTATCGGGAGAAAAGAAATCATTTTTTTTGACTTCATTCCAGTCCCATTTGTTATGATTTATTTTTTTCTTGCCAATTTGAATCAAAGCCCCTCTAATTTTAACTTTATTTCCTAAAACCTTTTGAGCTATTGCGCCAGCTGCTACTCTCATTGCAGTTTCTCTCGCAGATGCTCTTCCACCCCCACGAAAATCACGAATCCCATATTTCATATGATAGGTATAATCTGCGTGTCCAGGTCTAAACTTATCTTTAATTTCATTGTAATCTTTAGATTTAACATCTTTGTTAACAATCATAAGTGAAATTGGTGTTCCAGTCGTGATGCCATTAAAAACTCCAGATAGAATGGATACTTTATCGCTTTCTTTTCTTTGTGTAGTATATTTTGATTGTCCTGGCTTTCTTTTATCAAGAAATGATTGAATATAAGTTTCATTCAATTTAATGTTAGAGGGTGTTCCTTCTATAACACACCCTAATGCTTCTCCATGACTTTCACCCCAGGTTGTAACTTTAAAAATCTTTCCGAAACTACTTCCTGTCATAATTTTTAATCCACACTAATGTCAGGGGCATCAACTGCTTTCATACCAACTACATGATATCCACAATCAACATGAATAATCTCTCCGGTAACACCTGATGATAAATCAGAAACAAGATAAATAGAATTTTTCCCAACTTCTTCTATGTTGGTGCTTCTTCTCAGAGGAGAATTATATTCATTCCATTTTAATATATACCTAAAATCTGAAATCCCAGAAGCTGCTAATGTTTTTATTGGTCCAGCTGATATTGCATTTACTCTAATATTAGATCTTCCAAGATCTTCAGCTAAATATTTCACACTAGTTTCTAATGCTGATTTAGCTATTCCCATTACATTATAGTGAGGCATTACTCTCTCCGCACCAAGGTAAGAAAGGGTGAGAATTTGACCGCCATTTTTCATATGTTTTCTTGCTCTTTGACATAAAGCAGTAAAGGAATAACAAGAAACATCTAATGTGTTGGTAAAATTTTCTCTGGTGGTATCAACATATTTACCCTTTAATTCATTTTTATCTGAAAATGCAATTGAGTGAACAAGAAAATCAAATGAATCCCAAATCTTTGTAATTTCGTTAAAAAAATTATCAATACTATCATCGTTTTGAACATCACATTCAAATACTAATTCTGAATTACATTTTTCTGCAAGCGGAACGACTCTTTTTTTTATAGAATCATTTACATATGAAAATGCTAATTTAGCACCACAATTGTTTATCTTTTCAGCAATTCCCCAAGCTATAGATTTGTCATTGGCAATTCCCAATATTATTCCTTTTTTTCCTTTTAAATCTATAATTGAATCCATATCTAAAAATACCAGTTAAAATAAAAAACTATTTTTAGTTTTTTTATAATATATTTAATTTTAAAAAGATATAATGAATCCTTTTAAAAAATTTAATGAATGGTTTGATCAAGCGAAAAAATCTTATCCTTTTGATCACACGGCATTTGCATTATCTACTTGTTACAATAATAAACCCTCTGTAAGGATGGTTTTGTTGAAGAAAATTTTGCCTGACGGATTTGTTTTTTTTACAAATATAAATAGTAATAAAGGTCAACAATTTAAAAGTAACAAAAATTTGTCAATGTGTTTTTATTGGGAGAACCTTAACAAACAAATCAGAATTGTTGGTTCAGGTGAGATAATTGATGACAAATTTTCTGATCATTATTTTTCTTCAAGGACCAAAGGCAGTCAAATTGGTGCTTGGGCCTCCAATCAGTCAAGAGAGATTGAAAGTCACAAATCTTTGATGGAAAAATACAAAAGTTATCAAAAAAAATTTAAGAAAAACAAAATCCCTAGGCCTAAATACTGGGTTGGAATTAAAATCCATCCATATGAATTTGAATTTTGGCAACAAGGTAACTTCAGAATGCACAAAAGAGAATTATATTTATTATCTAATGAAGTTTGGGAAAAAAAGCTTTTATCTCCCTAGTCTTTATGCGGCCTGATTGATTTTTAAATCGTGAAAAACAACTTTAAGTGCACTTGCTAAATCCTTTATCATTTTTTCAGAGTGGTTTGGAGATGCAGTAATTCTTAATCTTTCCGAACCTTTTGGAACAGTAGGAAAATTTATCGGTTGAACATAAATTTTGAAGTCATTCAATAAAACTTGGCATGCTTTCTTACATAAATTTGGGTCACCAATTATTACTGGAATTATATGGCTTCCATTATCAATAAAAGGAATATTAGTTTTTTTTAGTATTAATTTAAGATTATCAACAGTTTTAAGCATATTTCTTCTTTCAGAATCTGAAAATTTTAGATGTCTAATTGATGTATAAGCTCCGGCTGCGATGCAAGGAGGTAAGGATGTTGTAAAAATGAATCCAGAGGAGAAACTCCTAATAAAATCTATCAGGTCTCTGTTTCCTGTGACATAACCTCCAATTAGACCAAAAGCTTTTGCGAGAGTACCTTGAAGAATATCAATTTCACCCATAACACCTTGCATTTCTGCAACACCAGCTCCTCTTTTACCATAAATTCCAACAGCATGAACTTCGTCTAGAAATGTAAGAGCACCAAATTTTTTTGCTAATTTACAGATTTCTTTTACTGGAGAAAAATCTCCATCCATAGAATAAACAGATTCAAATGCAATGACTTTGGATTTAACATTTGAATTTTTCTTTAGTTTTTTTTCTAAATCTTCAAGATCATTATGTTTGAAAATGATTTTCTTTGCACCTGAATTCTTGATTCCTTGAATCATAGAAGCATGATTTTTTTCATCTGAAAAAATCATGCATTCGGGTAATTTTTTTCCCAGAGTTGATAATGTTGCTTGGTTTGCTAAATAACCCGAATTAAAAAGAAGGGCTGATTCTTTTTGATGAAGATAACATAATTCTCTTTCTAGTAGAACATGATAATGATTTGTACCTGAAATATTTCTTGTTCCACCAGATCCAGCACCAACCTTTTTAATTGCTTCAATCATACTGTCAATAACAATTTTATTTTGACTCATTCCAAGATAATCATTGCTACACCAAACGGTTACTTCAGAAACAGAATTATCTTTATAATTCAGTGCTTGCGGAAAGTTTCCTGCTATTTTCTCTAAATCTGCAAATACTCTATAATTACCTTCAGTTTTTAGTTGGGTTATTGTTTCTTTGAAAAATTTATTATAATCAATCATTTTTTTTGAAAATCCAAAGCAACAGAATTTATACAATATCTTTGTTGATTAGGTTCAGGTTCGTCATAAAAAACATGACCTAGATGAGCATCACAATTTTTACATTTAACTTCAGTTCTTAACATATTATAAGTTTTATCTTGAATATAGCTTAATTTATGAGATTTTATTGCACTTTTGAAGCTCGGCCAACCACTTGGTGACTTAAATTTATCTTTTGAATGAAATAATTCCTCATTGCAACATATGCACAAATAAATACCTTTCTCAAAAAAATCATTGTACTTTCCCGAGTTGGGTGGTTCGGTATGAGAGTTTTGTGTGACATTAAAGGCCATCTCAGTTAATTTTTTTCTAAGATTATTTATTTTCATCATTAACACATATAATAAATTACTATAATTTTGAAATAAAAAAATTCATAATGGTTTTTTGATGATAATAATTATTGGATCAGGTGTTATTGGATTATTTACGGCCCTCAGGCTGCTGGAAAATGGGAAAAAGGTCAAACTAATTGATAGCGATGAGATTAATGGTAAAGCAACTGATGCTTCGGTTGGAATGTTAGCACCATTAATTGAAGCAAAACCTTATGAACAAGAATTATTTGATTTAATGCTAGATTCAAAAAGAATCTGGGATGAATTTCTAAAAAAAAAATACTTTGTAAATCAGACTCAATTAAAAAAAAACTCATCGTTACTCGTTGCAGTAAATAAAGATGATGAAGAACGTATTTATTTTAAAAAAAACTTTTTTAAAAAACTTGGTTTTGAAACTCAAATATTAGACCCCAAAAGAACATTGAAAATTGAACCTAACCTTAATTCAAACATTAATTGTTCTTTATTATGCGAGAAACATAATCAGGTTGAACCAATGCTTTTGAAAAATTACTTATTAAAGCAAATTAAGAATATGGGAGGGGAAATTATAAAAGTAGGTAGGATTGAAAAATTTTTGTTCTCTAATAGTAAATTAAAAATTCACAATCTTTGTTTTGAAGCAGAGAAAATTATTATAGCTTGTGGAGTTTGGAGTTCAAACTTGCTGAGCAAATCAATCAGTATTTCATTTCCAACAAGACCAATTAAAGGTGTCTCGATGCTTTTTAAGACTGAAAAGAAATTATTTACTAATAATATTTGGTTTAGAAATATTTACATAGCTCCTAGAAATTTAAATTTTTTAGCAGTTGGTGCTACAGAAGATGAAAAAGGATTCGATGATTCTATATCTCTAGACGAAATTCACTTTATCACGAAGTCTCTTTGGGAATATTTACCTGAAATAGAGAAATTAAAATTTCAGAATATTTTCGCAGGACTTCGTTCTGGAGTAATTGATGGTAATCCAATTATCGGTAACTTAAAGCATAATAAAAATATTATTTGTGCATTTGGTCATTTTAGGCATGGAATTCTTCTGGCACCTATAACCGCAGAGATTGTATGTAATTATGTTTTTGATTTGGATTTAAAAAAAAAAATTTAATTTTTTTTCACCTAAGAGATTCAATTTGTGATTTTTTAGTTTATTTTAATAGTATGAAAAACAAAAATGAGTATACCATAAATGGTAGAAATATTTTCTTTGAAGAATCAGATAACACACTTGATTTTATCATTAAAAAATTTCTAAAAGAAAAAGTGGCAAAAAATATTGCTGTTGCTGTTAATGATGAGCTAGTTCAGAAATCAGACTGGAAAAATAAAATCATTAATTTTGGAGATAGAATTGAAATCGTTTATCCGTTTAATGGAGGATAATAAATAGTGAAAAATGATAAGTTAGTTATTGATGAAAAAGTTTTTGAATCTAGATTGATTATGGGAACTGCTTTGTTTCCAAACATTGATATTCTTAATAAGTCACTTGAAGTTTCTAATTCAGAAATAGTAACCATATCGATGAGAAGGTTGAATGTTTCAAAAAAGGATCATTTTTTTGACCAGATTGAAAAAAAATACACATTTCTTCCCAATACCGCCGGGTGTTTTACTAAGAAAGAAGCAATTTTGACAGCTGAACTTTCCAGAGAATCATTGGAAACGAATTGGATTAAACTTGAATTGATTAGTGAGGATGAAATGTTACTCCCAGATCCAATTGAACTTTTTTCTACTTGTGATGAGTTGATTAAAAAAAAATTTAAAATTTTTGCTTATTGTTCTGATGACCCAATTTTGTGTAAGAGACTAGAAGAATTAGGTTGTGCAGCTGTTATGCCTTTAATTTCTCCTATTGGCTCTGGCCTAGGAATTAGGAATGAACATAATCTT
>MDTE01110180.1_pt1 | contig 37261 bp, 24 predicted proteins | sample 811231 | NCBI WGS metagenome assembly MDTE01 (sample SAMN05326651, study PRJNA326480) | marine metagenome | isolation source: seawater | place: Indian Ocean: Red Sea | collected 2010 | reverse complement strand
TACCAGATCTTCTCGTCTCGCGCCTGGATCATCTGGTCCAGTTTCTTCATCTCCGGCGGGAAAGACTTGGTCCCGAACGGGTTCTTCCGACGTCCATAGATGTACTCGCCATTGACCGCACGGAAGCGGTAGTAGAACTGCTGGTTCTTGTCGACGATCGTCCCGCGCAATTCCTCGACCGCCGCCACGGCCCCGCCGCGTACCAGCCGGACACCAGCAGCCCACTCCTTGTCAGTGGCGGTCACCGATTTCTTTCCATTGAGCTTCAACGTCCAGCGTCCCGCCTGCAGTCCCTTGATGACCAGGGTCGGCAGGTTGTCTCCCAGGGCACCCAGTTGGCCCGGCGTCCCATCGGCCGGAGGTGGGGGCAATGGCAATTGCCGATCGCTGGTGGCGAACCGCAGTTGCTTTTCATCGCCAACGACATCGACCACGCGGGTGCCGTGTGCGGTGACCTGTCCCGAATCACGATCCAGCGTCACCCGCCAGGACTGCTCGTCAATTCCCAGGGAATCGACCAGGATCCGGGAAACCACCCAGTTGCCGTAACCGGTCAGGTGGGCCCCGTTGAACGTCAATCGCGTTTTCCCCGTGGCCGACAGCCGCCGGGTCGCCATGAACAGATCGATGAAGTGCACTCCCGCACGGCGGGCGACATCACCCATTGCTTCGCTGTACATCTTCAACTGCTCGTTGCGTTTTGACGGCTCGACGGCCAGCGGTGAAATCGACTCCTGGGCCGTTGGCGAGACCAGCACGATTTGAGGAGAGATCGTCACCCGGGTCTTGGGCTGATCTGTTTTGGCGCCTCGCTTGAGTTGCCGGACAAAGCTCTCCAGGTCCTTTTGGAAGTCTTTCAGTCCGGCTCGCCCACGGAACGACTCATTGAACCCGAAGCACAACAACAACACGGTGGGCTGCTGCCTGCCGAGATGAGAGAACACATCACCGAAATCTCGCGGTCGCGGTTGCAACAGGACCCGGTCGCCTTCGGCCCAGCCCCTGCGACCGTTCATGTAACGAATCAACTCGAACTGGAACTCCTTGCGGGTCACCTCGTCGGCTGGCCAGGCCAGGCTGCGCAACGACAACCGGAGCTTGGGTTGCCGCGAAACCAGCAGGGTCTCGAAGTACCCCGCTGACACCAACCGCTCGGCGAACGTGCCGCCGAGCAGCACGACGCGGTCGCCGGTCTTGAGAGTCAACCGATCGGTCGTCCCGGGAGATCCAGACGCGGAAACGGGAATCAAGAGACCAAGCAAAGTGAGAACAATGGCGTGACGAGTCATGCATTCACCGGGTGATTGGAACAGGCACGGGAGACGCTGATTCTACCAATGGAGCGTGTTGCCCGCTTGCTCGTTGTTGCAGCGCCCGGCAACAGGGCCTAGTCTGTGGGTGCACACAGAGTGGAGAATTCCGATGCATCACACTCGCGGTTTCACAGTCGGCCAGTGGTTAAAAGTTGCCACAGCACTGTGCCTGTTAGCCCTCGTCGCACAGGCCTGTTCGGTTCCCGTTTTCCGTTACGCGCTGGAACGGTGGCAGGCGGATCCGTACGAGGTGTTCGTGTTCCATCGCGGACCGCTCACAACCGAGCAACAGGCGCAGGTCGACCGGTTGACCCGCGAGGGTGAAGCGGGCAAGACGTTCGCCAACGTGCGGGTGACCAAGTGCGACCTGGACAATGAACCCGACCCCGACCTCGTGCAATTGTGGCAGGCCCAGAAAACCGAGACGACACCCTGGATGGCCGTGCACTACCCGGTTGCCTCGCGGAATCCGACTCCGGTCTGGAAGGGACCACTGGGTGAGCCAAACGTCACCGCATTGCTCAAGTCCCCGATGCGAAAGACCATCGCCGATCGCTTGATCCAGGGTCACACGTCGGTGTGGGTCCTGCTGGAAAGTGGCGACAAGGCCGCCGACGACAAGGCCGCCACCACGCTCCTCGCCCGACTGGCACACCTCGAAAAAAGCCTGAAATTGCCAGAGATTTCCGAGGAGGACATCGCCCAGGGATTGGTGCTGATCGACCCCGAGGACCTCAAGGTCAAGTTCTCGCTGTTGCGACTCTCCCGGAAAAACGCTGCCGAAAGCATGTTCATCGAGATGCTGCTCTCCAGTGAAGAGGATCTCCGGGAAGAGAAACCTCAACCGATGGCGTTCCCGATATTTGGCCGGGGCCGGGCCCTGTACGCCCTGGTCGGCAAGGGTATCAACGACGACACGATCGACGCGGCCGGCAAGGACTTGACCGGCCCCTGCACCTGCACGGTCAAGGAACAAAACCCGGGAATCGATATGCTGATGCCGGTCGCCTGGGACGAACGGGTCGAACGGTTGCCCGAGGCCGACAAGCCACTGCCGCCACTGGTCGGGCTGACCGGGTTCGGAGAGGGTCCCGAGGACACCCCTCCGGCCGACACACCCAAAACAGGTGACGCAACTGAAACGACCGCCACCGCCGGCACGTCGACAAACAAGCCCGATGCTGGCCCGGACAACGACCAGGACCCCAGCGTCACGGAGGCGGCTTCGAGCGATGCCAAGGCGGCCGTGGACACGACCGAAACAAGCCAACCGGCAGCCGGATTCAGCTCGATGACACTCGTCCCGGTGATCCTGATTGTCGGGGTGCTCCTGCTGGGCACGTGGTGCGTTGCCGGTCGTCGTGGCTGAGGCTAACCACCGCAGGGCGACCGGTCCGGTCACCATCCCACCCTCAACGGAGGGTTCTTTCGGAGTTGCATTCGATGAAAATCTCGCGACTGATCGTCCAGGAAATCGCTCACCGATTCCTCAACTTCGTACTGGCCGTCACTGGCGTGTCGATTGCCGTGGCGTGCCTTGTGGCCTCGGTCACGATGATCGATGCCGGCGAGATTCAATCCGAGCAGTTGGTGGCCCAGCGCCAGCAGGAGGTCAAGGACGCCGGCAAGAAGCTGAATGACGAGATGCGGAAGATCACCAAGGGGCTCGGATTCAACATCGTCGTGTTGGCCGAGGACGAGGACATCGCGGCGTTCCACGCCCAGGGGGCGCCAACGCGGACAATGCCCCAGGACTACGTGACACGGCTCGCCAATTCCGAAATCGTCGTCATCAACCACCTGCTGCCCATCGTCACCCGGAAGGTCGAGTGGACCGAAAAGAAAAAGACGATCGTGCTGACAGGCACACGCGGCGAAGTGCCACAGGCACACCGGGACCCGAAGAAGCCGCTGCTGGACCTGGTACCCAAGGGCAAGGTCGTGCTTGGCTACCAGTTGCATCATCCCGACAAGCTCAAACCCGGCAGCAAGCTGACAATCAATGGCCGTGCACTGGAAGTGGCCAAGTGCCACGCCGAACGGGGGACCGTCGACGACGTCACCGCATGGGTCAACCTCGAGGAAGCCCAGGACATGCTCGGCATGCAAAACCTGGTCAACGCCATACTGGCACTGGAGTGCAATTGCGCAACGATCGACCGGGTCGCAGAGATCCGGGGTGAAATCGCCAAGGTGCTGCCCGGAACGCAGGTTCTCGAACGCGGACGCAAGGCATTGGCACGTGCCGAGGCGCGAAACAAGGCCAAGAAAACGGCTGACGCAGCGTTGGAATCTGCCGAGGAATCTGGCCGACAGATCATCGAGAGCCGCCAGGCCCAGGCCAACGTGCTGGTGCCCCTGGCCGTCATCGGCAGCTTCGCCTGGATCGTCCTGCTGGCCGTCGGCAACGCCCGGCAGCGACGAGGCGAAATTGGAATCCTGAGAGCTATTGGACTGGGAAGCCGCCACGTGCTGATGCTGTTTTTGGGCAAGGCCCTGCTGGTGGGCTTGGTCGGTGGTGGCATCGGATACGTCGCCGGATACATGATCGGAACCGGCTACAGTGAACCTGTCCAGCAGAGCCTGTTTGACATCAACTGGCTGCTGATCGCCCTCTTGATGGCACCGGCTCTCTCGGCCGCTGCCTCGTGGCTGCCAGCCCTGGTCGCTGCCGGCCAGGACCCCGCCGTCGTCCTGCAGGAACAATAACCCGAGTCGACCATCTCCATGCTGATCTCACTACAAAACATCAACAAGATCTACACCGGTGACGCCGAGAACGTGACCGCCGTCGACGACGTGAGCCTGTCGGTCGATGCGGGCGAGTTCGTGGCCGTCGTGGGACCAAGCGGCTGCGGCAAGACCACACTGTTGCTGGTCGCAGGAGGATTGCTGGGACCCGACGGGGGCGAGGTGACCATCGACGACGTCGACCCCTACTCACTGGGCACCGAACAGCGAGCCCGTTTTCGGGCCGAGCGGATTGGGTTCGTCTTCCAGCAATTCCACCTCGTGCCCTACCTCAACGTGCTCGACAACGTGATGGCGCCGGCGATGGTGACCGGAGACCCCGCGGCCCGCGAGCGTGCCGATTCATTGATCACACGCTTTGGACTCGGCAATCGGGTGAGCCATCGACCGGGACAACTGAGCACCGGTGAACGACAACGGGTGGCCCTGGCCCGGGCCCTGTTGAATGAACCCCGGGTGATACTCGCCGACGAACCAACCGGAAACCTTGACGGGGAAAACAGCCAGGAAGTCCTGCAGACGCTCCAATCGTTCGCACAGCAAGGTGGTGCCGTTCTACTGGTGACTCACGATCCCGACGCGGTGGCGTTCGCGGGTCGACAGGTCACACTCGCCAATGGACGCATCGCCGAGAACCAAGGCGGCTAGCCCAATGAAATGTTTTGTCGTGATCCTGCTGGCCCTGCTGGCACAACCGGTCTTGGCTTCCGACTGGCCAATGTGGCGCCACGATGCAGGACGATCGGCCGCAACAAGTGAAGTTCTCGCCGATTCCCTGCACCGCCAGTGGACCCGACACCTCCCCAGGCTCCAGGGTGCGTGGCTCGACCAGGACTCGCTGCGGGCCGACGCCGTCTACCAGCCGATAGCCGCCAACGGACTGGTGGTGATCGGATCGTCTCACGACGACAGCCTGGTCGCCTGGGACCTGGCCACGGGAACACCCCGCTGGAAATTCTACACCGAGGGTCCGATTCGCTACGCGCCGGTGGCCTCTGGCAATCGGGTCTACGTTGTCGCTGACGATGGCTGCCTGTACTGCCTCGACCTGGCCACCGGCAAACAGGTGTTCCGGGTCAGTGCCGCACCCCGCGACCAGCGGGTCCTGGGCAACAGCCGGTTGATCTCGGCCTGGCCGGCACGGGGTGGTCCGGTGCTCGCCAACGGGCAGGTCTATTTTGCCGCCAGCATCTGGCCGTTCATGGGCGTCTTTGTCCAGGCCGTTGATGCCAGGACGGGCCAGGTCACCTGGCGAAACGACGGCACCGGATCAATGTACATCAAGCAGCCTCACAACAGCCCCGCGTTCGCCGGGCTGGCTCCCCAGGGATATCTCGCGACCTCCGGCAACGCGCTGATCGTTCCCAACGGCCGCAGTGTTCCGGCAGTCCTGAACCGCAACAGTGGCAAGCTCGAGTACTTCCACCTGGCCAAGTACCGACGCAGTGGCGGTGACCAGGTCGCCGCGGCCGACAAGGCCTTCTTCAGCGGAGGGACCGGTTTCGACCGGGCAACCGGATTGCACAGCGAGGATCTCGGAGGAAGTCGTTGTCCGATTCTCGCAGATGGACTCGCCTTCGCCGGGGGCAACCAGGTGAGAGCCTTCGACGTGGCCAAGCCCCTGGTGACCACGACCAAGGACAAGAAGGGAGCCGACCAGACCAAGTTCAAGTTCCCTCGGAAATGGTCCGTCGCGATCAAGTGCGACCTGTTCCTGAAAGCCGGGCCCAGGCTTTACGGCAGCCATGGCCGTGACCTGGTCGCCATCGACCTGCCCACGGGCAACACGCCGGCCCGCATCGCCTGGGAGCAACCGCTCGAGGGTGCCTCCGCCAAGGGGTCCATTGCCAGCATGATCGTGGCCGACGGCCACATGGTCGTTGTGACAACCGATGGAGCCATTTCGTGTTACGGGCCAGGTGAGGTGGCCAATCCGGTCGAATATGCACTGCCCAGTCCCGAGCCACTTGACGCCGGGGATCCGGCGGTACGGGACGCCGGGAGACTGATCGAAGCTGTCGGGTCACCGACAGGTGGAATCGCCGTGGTGCTGGGACTGCAGAACGGGAAACTGCTGCGTGGACTGGCCCATCACAAGAACTGGCAGGTGATCGGGATCGACGGAGATGCCGAACGGATCAAGAGCATTCGCAAAAGACTGGATGCCGCCGGCGTTTCACGGAGCGTGGTCGCGGTCCACCACGCCGAGCCTGGCACCATCGATTTGCCCCCCTACCTGGCGCACCTGGTCACCACCGAGAACCTGGCATCCTCGGGCTTCGATGCGATCGAACCGTTCGTCTCGCAGGTCTTCAACGTGCTGCGTCCCTACGGAGGCCGCGCCGTGCTGCCGCTCACCACTCCCCAGCACACCCGCCTGGTGAATGCGGTGACCGACAAGCGATGCCCCGGCCACAGTGTGGCTCGCACCAATGGCCGGACCGAGTTGATCCGACCCGGTTCCCTGCCCGGCTCCGCCCCGTGGACTCACCAGTACGCCGACGCGGGCAACACCTCGGTCTCCCAGGACGATCTCGTCCGGGCGCCGCTGGGCCTGTTGTGGTTCGGTGGCAGTTCGAACAAGAGCGTCCTGCCGCGACACGGACACGGTCCCACGCAACAGGTCGTCGGTGGTCGGCTGTTCATCGAGGGGCCCGACATGTTGCGGGCCGTTGATGTCTACACCGGCCGCGTTCTCTGGGAAGTCTCGTTGCCCCAGGTCGGACAGGCATTCAACTTCACCGGGCACCAGCCGGGAGCCAACGCCACCGGCAGCAACTACGTCAGTGTCCAGGACGCCGTCTATGTCGCCTACCAGTCTCGCTGCATCAAGCTCGACCCGGCCACCGGCGAGATCATCGGCGAGTTTCCCCTGCCCTCGCTGGGTGGCGGTGCCAAGCCCAAGTGGGGCCACATTGCCGTTTCCGGCGACCTGCTGATCGCCGGGGCCGAGCCGCTTGTCTATGAAAAGAAACGCGTGGGTGGTTACACGCACGACGGCACCACCAGCCGACACCTGGTCGTGATGAATCGCCACACCGGCGAGGTGCTCTGGACCAGGGAGGCTCGCTTTGCATTCCGCCACAACGCAATCGTCGCCGGGAACGGCCTGCTGTACGCCATTGACCGTTTGCCCGACACCATCGTCGCGTTGATGCTCCGTCGTGGCCGCAAGCCAACCGGAAAGCCACGACTGGTGGCCTATGAAGCCAAAACCGGCAAGGAGGCCTGGAGCACAACCGATGGGGTTTTTGGCACCTGGCTGGGATACTCCCGACAACACAAGCTGCTGTTGCAGTGCGGCCGTCCCGCCCGCGACATGCTCAAGGATGAACCGGCCGACCGGATGATCGTCTACCGTGGCAAAGACGGGACAATCCGCTGGGACAAGAAACTGAAATACGGCGGCCCGTGCCTGCTGCGGGGCGACACGATCATGACACAGGGTGCGGCTGTGTCGCTTCTGACCGGGGAACCAATCACCCGAACCAACCCCCTGACCGGCCTGACCCAGCCCTGGGGCTACACCCGCAACTACGGCTGCAACTCGGCGGTGGCCAGCCGCCACCTGATGACGTTCCGGTCCGCGGCGGCCGGCTATTTCGACCTGGCCCGTGATGGTGGCACCGGGAACCTGGGCGGATTCCGTTCCAGTTGCACGTCAAACCTGATCTGTGCCGACGGAGTGCTCAACGCACCTGACTACACGCGGACCTGCAGTTGCTCGTACCAGAACCAGGCCTCGTTGGCGCTGGTGCATGACCCGCGCGTCGAGATGTGGACATTCAACAAGTTGGACGTCGGCACGACACCGTTGAAGCGGCTGGGGCTGAACCTCGGTGCTCCCGGCGATCGACCCGGTGACCAGGGCACGCTGTGGCTGGAGTACCCCGTGGTGGGCGGCCCGTCACCGAAGATCCAGGTGACAGCAACGCCGAAGAACATCGAGTGGTATTGCGGACATTCCGAACGGATCAAGAGCGGACCCGATGGCGGACCGACCTGGGTCGGAGCCTCCGGAGCACATGGCATCCGGACTCTTGAAATCGGCCTGCCCGGACAAGCGACCTACCGGGTTCGGCTGCACTTCGCTGAACCCGAAATGGTCAAGCCGGGCGCGAGGCGATTCACGATTTCCGTGGGAGGACAGGTCGTCCGGCGTGACATGGACCTGGCCGCAACCGTCGGAAGAGCCACAACCGCGGTCGTCGAGATCCCGGGCGTATCGGTCAACGGGACCCTGCGAATCGAGCTGACTCCTGCCGATGGTTCACTGCCGCCGGTGCTCTCCGGGGTCGAGCTCCAGGCGATCCGCTAGGCAACTCGTGTGCTCCCGTGCCCGTGGCAGCCGGATCGGCCGCCACACGTTGGTCAATCCGCCAGTGCATTGACTATGCTGAACAGCGTGTTTTCCTGGACGTGAGACGCTACCGATGCGATGCCCAGACAATTCACCCCGTCACCACCGGGGTGCCATCAGCAAGCACGCCCTGTTGGCCGTGGTTGGCCTGGCCGTGTTGATCGGCCTGGGACTGATGCTGTCCGGAATGGGACGGCAGCAAGCGGCCGGGCCCAAGAACGTCGATGGCCAGCCACAAGCCTCGCTGACGTTCTTTTGTGCGGCGGGAATCCGCCAACCGGTCGAAGCGGTCGCCAAACAGTATCTCGAGGAATACGGCGTCCGGATCAACCTGGATTATGGTGGTTCCAACACCTTGTTGAGCCGCATCGAGACGGCACGAACCGGCGACCTCTATCTCGCTGCCGACGAAAGCTACATCAAGACGGCCCGCGAGAAGGGACTCGTCGCCGAATCGCTTCCACTGGCCCGCATGAAACCGGTGATCGCAGTGGCCGAGGGGAATCCCAAGAAGATCAAGTCCATCGAGGATCTGTTGCGGGACGACGTCCGCACCGTGCTGGGCAACCCCGACCAGGCAGCCGTCGGAAAGAGAACCCGCAAGCTCCTGAAGGCATCGGGCCACTGGACAAAACTCGAATCGCTGGTCCGCGAGACGGGGACCTTCCAGCCGACGGTGCCGGAAGTGGCCAACACCGTCAAGATCGGTGGAGCCGACGCCGCGATCATCTGGAACACGACCACCAAGATCGTTGATGGAATCGACGCCATCGCGGTCCCGGAACTGGACAAGGGAGAGGTCCTGGTCACCGTGGGAATCCTCAAGAGCGCCTCCTCACCGACCGAGGCACTGAAATTCGCCCGGTACCTGGCAGCCAAGGACCGGGGGCTCCGCAAGTTCAAGGACTTCGGATTCACTCCTGTCCAGGGAGACAACTGGGCCGAGGTGCCCGAGTTGACGTTCTTTTGCGGATCGGTCAACCGGCGGGCCGTCGAACAGGCGATCAAGGAGTTCCAGATTCGCGAGGGGGTCCAGGTCAACACGGTCTACAACGGCTGCGGAATCCTGACGGCCCAGATGAAAACCATCAACGCAAAGAAATTGACCGGGTTCCCCGATACCTACATGGCGTGCGACAAGTACTACATGGAGGTCGTCGACGGGTTGTTCCAGGACGCCGTCGACATCTCTGACACCGAGGTCGTGATCGCGGTCCCCAAGGGGAATCCCAAGGGAATTCAGAAACTGGCGGACCTGACACGGCCCGGCGTCCGGGTCGCCGTCGGCCAACCCGACCAGTGCACCATCGGCATCTTGACCCGGCAGGTGCTCGAGGCCGAGAAAATCCATGACGCGGTGATGAAAAACGTGGTCACCAGGACAGCCACTTCCGCGTTGCTGATCGCCCCGGTCACCACCGGAGCCGCCGATGCCTCGCTGGCCTACCTGACCGACACGAAGTCCGAGAGCGAAAAAGTGGACGTGGTGAGAATTCCATCGGAAGCGGCCAAGGCGATCCAGCCACTGGGAATCGCCAAGGCCAGCCGCAACAAGCACCTCGCCCGCCGCCTGATGCAGGCCATCACGCGATCGCGTTCGCGATTTGAAGAGGCCGGATTCCACTGGCGGCTTGGCGACGATGAGCCCGGCTCCTGACAGACCTCCGGCGAGTCCACTTTTCACTTTCCAGTTTCTTCGCTGTGAAGCCCATGACCACCGGAACCGCCTCGCAGCCGAACAAGGCGTCCCCGGCTCATCGTCCCCCATCAGACAAGCCGTTTCTGATCGGACTGGTGGTCATCTCGAGCGTTTACATCATCCTGCTGATCGGGTTGCTGGTCGGTGACGTGGCCTACATGGCCACAGGTGACCTGGCCGACACGGTCGAATTGCCCGGCGCACTCGAGTGGTCGCGTCCTGCTTTGCGGCCCCTGCTCTCGATGCTGGCAACACTCGACAAGCCCGAGATTCGTTACTCGGTCCAGTTGACCATGATCAGTTGCCTGTTCTCGGCCGTGTTGTCACTGTTCGTGGCCGTCCCCACCGCCTACCTGCTCAGCCGTCACGAGTTTCCCGGCAAGAACCTGCTGGATGCCATCCTGGACATCCCGATCGTGCTGCCCCCGCTGGTGGTCGGACTGAGCCTGCTGATCCTCTTCCAGTTCGCTCCCGATCTCACGATCGGTGGAGAAGTCTACAGCATCCGCAACGCGATCGTCTTCCAGGTGCCCGCCGTTGTACTGGCCCAGTTCATGGTCGCCGCAGCATTCGCGGTCAGAGTGATGCGGGCAACCTTCGACCAGGTCGACCCACGTCCCGAACAGGTCGCCCTGACACTCGGCTGCAACCAGGCGCAAGCATTCTGGAGAGTTGTGCTGCCGCAGTGTGGAAATGGAATGCTCACCGCCGGCACCCTCTCCTGGGCCCGATCGCTCGGGGAATTTGGCCCGTTGCTGATTTTTGCCGGAGCCACCCGGATGAAGACCGAGGTGCTCTCGACCACCGTGTTCCTGGAGCTGAGCATCGGCAACCTCGAGGGAGCCGTCGCCGTCTCACTGCTGATGGTCGCTTGCGCGGTGATCGTACTGATGGTCGCCAGGATCTGGGGCTCTCGTGGGTTGTCGTTGTAAGCACGAGTCGAGACGATCGAGGAAAGAGGAGTTCAACACCATGCAAGTCACCGTGGAATACGCCGCCCAGATCAAGCGAGTCGCCGGTGTCGCCCAGGACGTGATCCAGTTGGATGCCCCCTGCCCGGTGGCCGAAATCGCCCGGCTGGCGGCCGCCAACCACGATGACGGCCTGGCCGATATGCTCTTCGACGAAAACGGTCACCCTCGACCCTCGATCCTTGTTTTCAAGGGAGAAGACCAGGTCCGCTGGGATGACACCACGACCCGGGTCGAAGATGGGGAGACCATCACGCTGCTCTCCCCGGTTTCCGGCGGATAACCCCCCACAACCCCACAACCCCACAACCCCAGGCTCACATGGCTCAGCTCACCGACCACGAAAAAGCCGTCTACGAATGGCAGATCTGGGTGCCGGGATTTGGTGAATCCGGCCAGGAAGCACTCAAGGACGCCTCTGTTCTCGTCTCGCGGGTTGGCGGCCTGGGAAGCGTCGTCGCCTACGAACTCGCAGCGGCCGGCATTGGCCGCCTGGTGCTGGCCCATGCCGGTGACATCAAGCCCAGTGACCTGAACCGACAGCTACTGATGACCCACGAGGGACTGGGCACTCCACGGGTCGAGTCGGCCAGCCGACGACTCAAAGAACTCAACCCTCGACTCGAAATCGTGGAGGTTCCCGAAAACCTCTCCGAACACAATGCCAAACAACTCGTCGGCGATGTGGATCTTGTGGTCGACTGCGCGCCACTGTTCCCGGAACGGTTTGCCATGAATCGTGAGTGCGTCCGGCAGGGCAAGCCCCTGGTCGACTGTGCGATGTACGATTGCGAGTTTCAAATCACCACGATCCTGCCCGGACAGACACCGTGCCTGTCGTGCCTGTACCCCGAGGATCCTCCAGCGTGGCGTCGCGAGTTTCCAGTTTTTGGAGCCGTTTCGGGAACCGTGGCTTGTCTTGGAGCCATGGAGGCCATCAAGGTGCTGGGAGGCTTTGGGGAGCCGTTGGCCGGCCAACTCCTGACCTGTGACCTCCGTGACATGACATTCCGTCGCCGACGACTCCTGCGACGCGAGAATTGTGCCGTCTGTGGAACGACGCCCGAGTCGCTCGCCTCATGAGCTCGCCTGACGCCACCACCGCTGACCCCGTCATCCAGGTCACCGACCTCCGCAAGACCTACCGCGACGGGTTGTTTCGCAAGCGGAAGATAGAGGCCCTCAAGGGTGTGTCGTTGCAGGTGGGATCCGGCCAGATCTTCGGATTGCTCGGACCCAATGGCGCGGGCAAAACCACGCTCATCAAGGTGCTGCTGGGTATCGTCCACAAGACCTCCGGTGAGGCCAGGCTGCTGGGAGAGCCGGCCGGTCACAAGTCGGGCCGGCGACGGGTCGGTTACCTGCCCGAGGGCCACCGGATCCCGCGACACCTGACGGGTGACACGGCGCTGGAATACTACGGCAGCCTCAGTGGCCTCTCGGTGGCCGAAACACGACGGCGGCGCGGCGATCTCCTGGAAACAGTCGGCCTGGCCGACTGGGGCCGTACCAATGTGACCAAGTACTCCAAGGGCATGCTGCAACGGCTCGGCCTGGCCCAGGCGATGTTGCATGAACCCGACGTGTTGATACTGGATGAACCCACCGACGGTGTCGATCCCGTCGGTCGTTCGGAAATCCGCGATGTACTCAACACGCTCAAGAGCCAGGGCAAGACCATCTTTCTCAACAGCCACCTGCTGCAGGAAATCGAACTGGTCTGTGACCGTGTCGCGATCCTGTTCGAGGGCGAAGTGCTGAAGGTCGGGCCGGTCACGGAATTGACCAACCTCGCCGGTGACACCGAGACACTCGAGGCGACGCTCGAACTGGAGGGAGACGCCGAGACAATCACCGGGGTGCTGCCCGAGCAGGCCACGTCCTGCGATCGCATCGGAGAAAACCGGTTTCGCGTGACCATTCCGTCACTTGACCAGGCACACATCGATGAACTGGTCGACACGATCCGTCAACAGGGTCTCAGCATCATCTCGATCAATCGCCAGAAGCTGACACTGGAAGAGGCCTTCCTGAGGTTGGTGCGTGGTGCGGCTGGAGGTGACTCATGAGAGCCTACCTGGCCGTGATCAAGGACTCCTTCCGCGAGGCCTTCGCGTCGAAGATCCTCTGGGTGTTGATCATCATGATCGCCGGCTTCCTGGTGTTGCTGGCCGGGTTCTCCGTCAAACCAGCAATGAGAACCGGAATTGACAGCGGCGACGTTGTCGACATGGAGTCGCTGGCCATCCGGATGCGGGAGGCCGAGGCAGACAGCCCGGCCGGCCGGATCCGCGGTCGCTTTCCCAACGAACTCCAGGACAAGCTGAAAGCGTTTCGCCCGGACACTGCCGACCGCCGAACCAAGTCCGAACTGTACGGCGGTCTTCGCCGCCAGTTGGCCGAACAGATTCGTGAGCCGTCTTTCGCGACCGAGACCAGGGTGCCCGTCGAATCGCTTTCCGAGGAGGCGAAAACTCTGGCCGGCCAGGAAGCCACGCTCGAAGAAGACCGGCAACTGCGACTCAATCGACTGGTGCTGGAAGCCGCCCTGCCCGACGACGTCCACGCCAGTCCCAGCGAAGTGGTCAACGTGACCTACATCGGCTTCGTCCTGTTCGAGGACATCACCCTCAGCCAGGACGAATTGGAAAAGGGAATCAACGGGCTGCTGCAGGTCTTCATCTTCCTGTTCGTCTCGGTGATCGGGACACTGATCGCGATCGTGGTCACGGCACCAATCGTGCCCCGGATGTTCGAGGCCGGAGCGATCGACCTGTTGCTCTCCAAGCCCGTTTCCAGGTCCATCCTGTTCCTCTCGAAATTCTTTGGTGGCTGCGCCTTCACGTTGGTCAACGCGGCATTCCTGATCCTGGGAATGTGGGTCATCCTCGGGCTGCGACTGGGCGTCTGGAGCAACGGGTTGCTGTTGAGCATCCCGATTTACCTGTTCCTGTTCGTGCTGTACTACTCGATCTCGGCAGCCACCGGGGTCGTCTACCGCGGCCCGATCATTTCGGTGGTGATGGTCGTGATCTTCTGGTTCCTGTGTTTCGTGGTCGGGACCGCCAAGGAGTGGATCGAGGGCGCGGAGATCCGACCCTCGACCGTCTACACGATCATCCCGGCCGGCGAGGACATACTGGCCGTCAACACGTTGGGCCGTGTCCACGCCTGGTCGGAACCATCAGGGACCTGGGAAATGGTTTTCACCCAGAACCAACAACAGCGACAGATGCCGGCATTCGTGGAAGTGTCCATGCGGATGCAGGCTGGTTTCCCGTTTCTCGGCACCAGGTACGACAAGAAAACCCAACGCCTGGTCACGCTGACCAAGAGCATTCCCTTTCCGTTGCCCGGCAACGGCACATCCAGGCTGTTCGTCGGACGTGGCGAAGACGATTGGGCCCGCCGTGGTGGAACCCGTGCATCGGCCAACCCACGTGCGCTGTTGCTCTCCCCGGAAAGCGAGATCCTGGCAGTGGGACCTCAGGGGCTCCAGATCTTCACCGGTGACCCCGAAAAGACGGAAACCTCACGGAAGTGGATGGGGCTGGATTTCACGATGGGCAAGGGGGCCGGCCGTTTTGTCGATGCGACCCCGGCCGATCTTCCCCGGTGGAAACGTCCCTTCGACGCCACCATGGACGCAACCACCGGGAACATCATCATCTTCAACGCTGGCGAGATTCTCCTGCTCACACCCAAAACCACCGACGGCAAGACAGCCTACGTGGCTGGCCCGACACGGAAACTCGACACCGACGAAGCGGCACTGCTGGCGGTCGCCGGAAACCGGCTCTTGGTGGCACTTGCGGATGGCGAGTACCGACTGCTGAACGCCACGACCCTGGAACCCACCGGAACCTCCATCCCTCGCGGCCCGGAAAAACCCCGCCAGGCCATCGGATCACCCGATGGCCGTTTCCTCGCCGTCGTGTCTCACAAGTCAGAAGCCTGGCTGCTGGACACAACGACCGGACAAGCGGTATCCAACGGAGTCCTCTCGGGTGATGTCCACGCCCTGGCATTCAACGACGACAGCCACCTGCTGGTGGGCGACATTTACATGAGAGTCACCGGGTACTCGCTGCCGGATTTCCAACGGCTGTCCCGCCACGATCCATCGCTCACGACACTCCAGGCCGTTTACCGCTACGGCGTACTGCCCGTCTACACGGTCTTCCCCAAGCCCGGGGAACTCAACGCCGTGATCACGAGGCTGTTCGAGGAGGACAACACGGTCGCCATCGGTGGCAATGCCAACGACCTGCGGGCCGACCAGTTCGAAATCGACATCAAGACACCGCTGATCAGCAACGCCGCCTTCCTGCTGGTCGTTCTCGTCCTGACGTGCTTCTACGTGGCCCGCAAGGACTTCTGATCGGACGGGGGTCCCGGTCTCCCGCCAAGAATCAGGTCCCCCGGGCGACAACACCCTCGACGGGTGTCCCCTCCGGTGCGACCAGGTGGATCGGGCGGCCAACGTTCGACACATTCTGCCTCTGGACATCCACTCCCAGGGCCCCACAGACGGTTGCCAGCAAATCCGCCGTGGAAATCGGACCATCAACCACCGCGGTACCCCCGGCATTGGTTCGGCCCACGGCCTGTCCACCCCGCACTCCCCCCCCGGCCAGGACCGTCGTCCAGGCGTTGGGAAAATGGTCGCGACCCTGGTTGGAATTGATCACCGGAGTTCGACCGAATTCTCCCATCCAGACCACCAGCGTCGACTCCAGCAATCCACGCAGTTGCAGATCCTCCAGCAACGTCCCCCATCCGGAATCGAGGATCGAACTGAGACTCTTGACCGTGTCGAAGTTGTTCTGGTGAGTGTCCCAGCCCAGTTGCGACTGGCCATCGACTCCATTGAGGGACACCTCGACAAACGGCACACCACGTTCAACCAGCCTCCGGGCCAACAGGCACCCCTGGCCGAACCGGTTGCGACCATAACTGTCCCGGAGCCCCGCTGTTTCGTCATCAAGATCAAAAGCAGTGACCGACTCGGACCGCATCATTCGCACCGCCTGCCGGTAAGCACTGCGGTGACTGGCCACCGGCACGTTGGGACGCTCCGCCCCGAACCCCGCCTCAAGTTGATCGAGCAATCCCAGCCGAGCGTCGGCCTGGGCCCTGTTGATCCCCCTGGGTTGCCGCAAGTTCTGGACCCGCAATGCCCGCGAGTCATCGGCTTGTCCCTCGGCCGACATTGCCGCCGGGGTCCCATCACCGACGACCAGCGGAGCGTACTCGGGCCCGAGAAATCCCGGGCCGAAAGCGGCGGGACTGAGAAACCGGTAAGGGGCCACACTGACAAAACCGGGCAACGGCGAGGCACCGTCGGACAGTTCCTTGCTGAGAAGAGATCCGAGCGTGGGATAATGAATCGGCCCCTGCGGCAGGTACCCGGTTCGCATCTTGAAAGTGGCCCGCTGGTGATCACCTTCCTTGGTCGCCATCGACCGCAAAACCGCGAGATGCTCGGCCTGCAACGCCAGACGCGGCAGATGCTGGGAAAACTGCAATCCGGGGACCGTGGTCAACAGCGGACGAAAAGGACCGCCGTTGGCGTGTCCGGGCTTCATGTCAAAGGTGTCGGTCTGGGACGGTCCACCCGACATCCACAACAGGATACAACTGCGACGACGGGTGCGGGCAGCGGCTGACGCCACCTGGCCAAACCAGCCAGACGCCGGTGAACTGATCATGCCGGCGGCCGACATGGCCAACCACTGGCGACGAGACATCTGCAAAACACCTGACATGAGCCGTCTCGTGGACCTAGTGGTTCAACAAAAACTCGCTGGAATTCAACAACGCCCAGAAGATGTCGCCAAGGGCCTGCCGTCGATCCCCCGTTGCTCCTCCACCGTCAACGTAACCCGCCAGCCGCTTCAACTCCTCCACACGGGGCCGACGACCCAGCGTGACCAGGTACAACGCTTCGATCCGATCACCGGTCGTCAAACCGGGAATCCCCACCACCGCGGCGAGAGTGCGGCTGCGATCCACGCTCGTTGCATCCGCCGTGAAGTCGCTGTTCATCAATGCCAGTGCTTGCAGAATCGTGGTCCGTTTCTGGGTCGGCCGGCTCGATTCGTCACGAAACAATTCGAGAACCCGGTCCCGTGGAGTCTCCGATTGACCGGTAACAGCCGGTTGGCGATCAGATGGCGAAGGTACGTGACCAACCGCCTGGGCCAGGCTGTCGTAAATCTGTTCGGGCGACAGGCCGCGGACAGCCATCCGCGAGAACAATCGGAGATTCGACTGGGACGGATGAGTCCGGCGACTGGTCCGCTGATAGGCCTTTGTGGCGGCAATCGCTCGCAAAATGAATCGCACGTCGAATCCATGAACCACGAACTCGGTCGCCAGCAGTTCGAGCACTCTCGCGTGGCTGGGCGGATTGTCCGCGGTGAAATCGTCCGGGGGATCGACAAGGCCGATCCCAAACTGGTGAGCCCACAGGCGGTTGACCGCCGCCCGGGCGAAGTACGGGTTCCGGTCGCTGATCATCCAGTCCGCCAGCAATCGTCGGGTTCCCCCGCCCCGGGCCGGCCCGAATTTTGCACCATCCAGATGAACCGGCCTGACACTCCGACCGGTCCCGGGAATCTCCAACTCGCGTCGTTCGGACACCTCGCGTATCGCCGCCAGGAACCCACCCTGGCCCTGGCGTTCCATTCCAGCGAAGAACGCCGCAAAGCTCCAGAACTCGTCCTGCTTCCATTTGTCGAATGGGTGGTCGTGACACTGGGCACATTCAATTCGAATACCCAGGAAGGTCCGGGACATGCTGGCCGCCAGGTTCTCCGGCTTGATCTGCTTGGCCTGGTAAAAGGCCAACGGCGAGGGCCGGTTGCCCGGTCGAGACAGTTCACCAGCAACTCCCGCGGGTGCCAGCGACACGGTCACGATCTCGCGAACCATCGCCGAGTAACTGGTGTCCTCGGACAACTTCTGCCGCAGCCAGGCCTCGAACCCCGGTACCAACACCCGGGTCTGCGGATCGGACTGGGTCTCGGGCAACAGTGCTTTCCGCCAGACAGTCGAGAAGTGCATGACGTACAGCGAACTGTCCAGCAGTTCGTCGACGACCCGACGACGCTTGTCCGCAGCGGTCTCGGCCAGGAACTGGCGGACCCGACTGGCGGGTGGGATCCTTCCACCGAGATCGAGATACACCCGCCTCAGGAACTCGGCATCCCCGGCCACCGGCGCCGCGGTCACCGTCTCGGCCAACAACCGTTGCTCGATCAACCGGTCAACCCGCCCCGCCAGGTCGTCGATGTCATCAGCACGAACCGCTGGCGCCTGCACCAGCAAGGCCAGTGACCAAAGGAGAAAACATCGCGACATGATGACGGCCGGCCTGAAGAGCTTCCCGGTTTCTTCGAGCCTACCAGTGCCCACCGCGGACTGCCAAGGTGAACGACCGGGCCGCTACAACGATGCGGCCGTCGCTTGCAATGCCTCCGAAGCCGGGGCTCCCGTTTTCAACTCGTCGTAATCCGGCGGCGCGTAGGTGGCCACCACATCGAAGTGGCGGCCGGAGATCGCCATCCCGATCAGGTCTTCAGCCGAGAGTGTCATACGGCCAGCCCGGCGAGTCAGGTCAAATCGCACGCCATTCACCCCGGAGTAACTCCGGTAGACCACCTCGGTGCAGACCAGCCGATCGGCCCGGGTGAAATCGAAATCAAAGTCGTACGACTTGCCGGTGTGGAACATGCCGCGAGCCATGGCCGGGTAGATTTCCTCGAGCCCCAGTTGTGGTCTCAACACGGTGATCGCATCGCTGGCAAACGGTGAACTCAACGAACGCACGTGCACGCCATCCTTCAGCGCCTCGTGCACCCGGCAGGGCTCATCGGCATCACAGGCCAGCAGGTTGTCCCAGTGAGGCCGAACATGCTCGTGGTCTCCAAATTCCGCGGCGGACAACTCGTCGCATGTTCCCAGGTACAAGGCGGCATGCGGCCAATAGCCGGGCAAGAAATAATTCGTCAGCGCATGTTCCTTACGGACAATCAAGACGTCACCCGGCCGCAACAATTCTCGAACCCGGTCCCGGATCGCCTCGGGCAGACCGGGCACGTGATCGCGAACCGTGTACAAACCGGACACGGCACTGGAGACCGACTTCTGCAAACCGTAAAGAGCCCGGTGCAGCAGATCCTCTTTGACCAGGTCCATCAGTTGACGGGCCTGAACACGGGCACTGAGCACCGCGAACGCGGAGAGCGACATCTCGTTGGAACTCTGATGACTCTCGATCAGCGGAGGCAGGAATTCCAGCGTCGTTCCTTCGACCAGCGCCGTCAACGAATCCCGATTTTCTTCAAAATACTTCGCGGCGTGATAGAGGTGCCAGGTGTGAACCGGATTGATCAATGACTTTTGAACGGTGTCATACACGTCGGCCGGGATGCCAAAATGTGGAGCTGGCTCGTTGAGTTTGTCGCGAACAACCGGTCGCTCGTCAAATTCGCTGTAGAGATAACGGGCGGCATCGACCAGCACCAGTGCCCCCGCATAACCAACCAGGAAATGAGAATCGACCTGCCTGTCGTTCTTCATCTCCAGGACAACTTCCAGCAACGCGTTGCGACTTTGCCAGTACGAGACCAGCAGGTGGCGGACCTCCTCGTCCTCGCTGGGAGCAAAGTAGCCTTGTTCACTCGACAACGCGGCCTGGGACAGTGACCCGGCAACCTGCTTGAGCCGGTTGAACTGCTCGGCCACCGCCAGGACCGTTGCGGCCCCGGACACCACCCGACCACTGAATTCCCCGTCTTGCATCGTTCATCCGAATGACTGACCGTTCACATCATCGACATGTTACCACAGCCGACAGTCGCCGTGACTGGCACTGGCTCCTGCTCGTCGAGCAATTCGGGTTCGAACCACGCCAGGCCCTGTGTTTCATAGTCCGGACCGAACTGGAACGCCTGCTTGATCGCCAGGTCAACGTCCAGGGGATTCCGTGTTCCACCGGGCCGCAGTCCCGCCCGGCGGACATAAGGACCCCGGGCTGGCGGAAACGGGTAATCGCTGCCATGCAGCAACCGGCTGCGCAACGACCCGGATTCCAGCTCCAACCTCCCCAGCGCCCGCCACCGCGGCCAGGTCGCCAGGATCGAGGTGTCTCCGTACATGTTTGGATAGCGGTGCATCATCTCCACAAACCCCGGATAATAATCCTCGGGATCCAGCGAGGTGCAGGTCCCGCAGTGCGCCGCGATCACACGCAGGCCGTGGTCCAGCGGTCGAACCAGGCGACGGGGATCGGTGAACTCCTGAGAGATGACACGGCACGAATGTTCGTAGCCGGTGTGAAACATCAGGATCACGTCGAGTTCGGCAGCCAACCGGTAGAATGGTTCGAAGCCAGGCAACGATGGATCGACTCCCTGGATCGCGGTGTGGACCTTGATCAACCGCGAACCCGCCGTGGCACAGCGTTCGAGTTCCTCCAGAGCATCGCGACGCATCGGGTTGATCGAACATCCTGCCAGGATCTTCTCGTGCCGGTCAGCCAATTCGAGAACGTAATCGTTGGAGACAAAAAAGTGTGTCCGCTTGCTGTCGAGTTCCCCGTCGTCCCGGTACACAGCGTCCTGGGCCAACACGACGGCTCGCGACAGCTTCGACTCGTTGAGTTGCCGCACCAGGCGGTTCCGGATCTGGTCGCTGCGGGTCTCACCCAGTTCCCGGTCGAGCCGGGTGGCTCGAACAATCAACCGGGTCAGCCAGCGGCGCCGGGTTTCTTCGGAAAGGAATCCTTCTCGGGGATTCTCGCCCCAGCAAAACACGTGAGTGTGGATATCGAGCACGAGAATGGCCTCCTGGTTTGCGACCGGATTTCAACAAGTCCCAACAAGTGGCAGGCGAGGGACCATCAGGCATATCACGCGCGAACAATATCCAATATCGATTCGACTTCGGGACGGTCCACCGGAATCCGTGTCACGTGGTGCAGTCTCACGGCTCCTGACGGATCAATCAGCACGTCACCACCCAGTTGAAACACGTCGCCGGCCGGAGATTTCACGGCACGGCCCTTGAGCATGAGCTTCAGATATCCCCACCAGGACTGCGGTCCCAGTACCGCCCACAGGCTGCCACGGTGCATCGCGTAGGCGTCGTAAAGTTCGCGGTCGGGATCGACCAGAAACGGCCAGGGCCAGCCAGATTGCCGGACATACTCATCGACAACCTCGCCGGATTGAAACGTCACCGCCATCACGTCCAGGGGCAACTCCCGGATCTGTTCGGCGGCCTGTTGCAACTGCAACAGGTGTTCGCGGCACGGCAGTCACGTCAGGTGCCGGTGAAAAACCAGCAACAACCAGCGTCCGGCCCGGTCTTGGAGACGGACGTCGTTTCCATTGTGGTCGCGGGGTGTCAACATGGGAACGGGCCGAGATCTCGATGATTTACCAGAGAATGACGAAGACGAAATACGAGAGCACCAGCAGGACCCCGATGGCCCAGAGGCCCGGCTGTTTCCAGGCTGGAAGAACAACTCCCGGGTTGTCAAATGGATGAACCGGAAGGTCAACCAGTTCCCGCCGTGTCTCCTCCAGCCAACCGGCCGATTGCTCACCGCCAGGCTGGCCGGGACGATCCATCACAGCCGGCTCCCGGGACCACACCACCAGCCCCTGCAATTGACCACGGCTGGCGGGTCCCCGGATTAGGGTTGTCACCAGCATCACCGCAGCCGTCGCCCCAATGCTCCAGAAAAACCCATACCACTTGTTGATCCACCACAGCGGAAAGTCCCCGTTGGACTGCAAGCAGATGAACCGGGCCAGCCCGACACCACATCCGGCAATCAACCCGAACAGGCCACTGGACCGATGAGCCGGGGTGAAGATGCCCGCCAGGTACACGGCCATCAGCGGCATCACGGTGATCCCGATCATCTCCAGATAAAACGTGACCATGCCCATTTTCAGGAATGGAATGAAGACAAACGAGATGGCGATCACGACCACGGTGGTGATCCGGGACACCCAGAGATAGTGCCGATCGTCGGCATCGCGAACCAGGAAACGCGCGTAGAGATCCCTGGTGAAAACGGCCGCCAGGGCCGAGCCGATCGAGTCAAATGTCGAGATACCGCCGGCCAGCAATCCGGCCACGACGATGCCAGCCAGAACCCCGCTGAGGGGCACCAGGTACTCCGCAACCAGCGTCGGAAAGATCATGTCGGGATTCTCGAGGTTGGGATGCGCCCCGCGGCCAAGAATCCCCAGGGTGATGTTGAACCACATGACAACCGAGGTGACGACCGCGGCAACGACGGCAGCCATTTTCACGTCCCACTCGCTACGAGCTGCCAGCATCCTCATCGACTGGCTGTGGTTGACGATGCAATAGGCTGTCAGGGTGAGGATCCAGCCGACGATGACCACCTGGGGAGGAATGTCGTCCAGCGGCTGGCCCACGTGCGTCATTGCCGCACGGATCTTGACGTCCACGTCGGCCTCAACCATCGACCGTTCCATTCCCACAAACCCGCCAACGGCGTCGTAGACCACCCACCACATCACCAGGGCGGCAATCAGCATCACGATCGACTGGATCGAATCGGTCAGCGCCACCGATTTGAGTCCACCGGTGGCCGTGTAGAGAGCCGCCCCGGCTGCGATCGCCACCACCAGGTACCAGGTCGATTCCTCCCAGCCGGTCAATACGGCGAAGGTCAGGTAAAGCGAGTAGGCGACATTGGCCAGGACGTTGGTACGGTAGATGATCTGGACGAGAACCGAGATGACCCGTGCGGACGAACCAAAGCGGCGTTCGAGATACTCCGAATTGGTGAACATCCCGCTGCGATACATCGGCAGAAAGACAGCCCAGGCGACCAGGAACCAGCCAATGGTGATCCCCAGGAACCACACGGAAATGTTGTTCATTCCCATCTGGTAGGCACCCCCGGCCACCGCCACGTAGTCGCCGCTGTCCACGGCCGTGGCAAACATCGACAACCCGACCATCCACCACGGCAGACCCCGTGCCGCCAGCATCCAGTCCACCGCCCGGTTCGTCTCGCGCGACTTCCAGAGTCCGAATGCGATGATCGCGACGTTGATCCCGACAACCAGTGTCCAACCGACGATTCCCATGCTGGCGAAGCTAGTCGTGCAACCGACCGGGTGTCAAACCGTCAACCGCCAACCGACCCTCCTGTGATAAACTCCACACACCATGCTTCATCGTTCACACCGACTCCTGACGATCCTCGCCCTGCTCTCGGCGACCGCCCACCACGTTGCGGCAGCCGATCAGCCCAACGCCGGGCACGCCGTGTCGCACCTCCGCCGTCCCGTGGCCCTGGTGACTCCAGACGGGGGACACCACTTCCTGGTCGCCAACCGCGACAGCGGAACGGTCAGCCGTGTCGACATCAAGACCGGGCGGGTGACGGCAGAAATCCGAATCGGTCATCGGCTCAGTGATCTCACCCTGACACCCGACGGCCAACACGCACTCGTGGCCGATGCCGGACGGCATCAACTGGTCGTCTGCCGTCTCGTGGACGGTCAACCGGCCCCCACATTGCGTATCCCTCTCCCGATCGAACCCACACGGTTGGCGATCGACACCGACGGGCGACGCGTCGCGGTGAGTTCCAGGTGGTCCCGTCGCCTCGTGTTGCTGGATCTGCCTATCACGCAAGCCTCCAGCCCTCGCCAGGTGACCTTGCCAATGCAGGGCCGGCACCTGCTGTGGCTTCGGCAACCGGACACCCTGGTGGTGGCCGATGCGTTTGGCGGAAGCCTGGCCCTCGTGGACGCCGTCGCCGGGCGTGTGCTGCACACTCACCACCTGCCAGCCCACAATATCGGCGGCCTCGCGCTGGACCCCGGCGGTCGTCACCTGGTCGTTTCACACCAGGTGCTCAACTCGGCCGCACGCACCACCGACAACGACGTGCTCTGGGGCTTGCTGATCACCAACAATCTCCGCCGCATCCCGATACCGGAACTGCTCTCCAGGCTTCCCCTGGCGATGCGGCGTCACTCGGTCGTCATGCTCGGACAGGCCGGCCACGCCGCGGGTGATCCGGCTGGTTTGGCGATCCGGTCCAACGGATCATTCGTCGTGGCTCTCTCCGGGGTCAACCAGGTGGGTATCGGACGTCCCGAGAAGTTCGACCTGACCCGAATTCCAACCGGGGCCAGGCCCACGGCCATCTGGTTGTCCGCCGACCAACGTCGTGCCGTTGTCACCTCGACCCTCGATGATCAACTCAACCTCCTGGACCTCGACAAGGCCACGTCGCTAAAAAGCATCTCGCTGGGTCCCAGGCCCGAGTCGACGTCGTATGACCGGGGTGAACGGCTGTTTTTCGACGCTGGCCTGTCCCGCGACGGTTGGATGAGTTGTCACAGTTGCCACACCGATGGACACAGCAACGGTCAACTGGTCGACACGCTTGGCGACGGGCACTACGGGAACGCCAAACGGGTTCTCTCGCTATTGGGCACACTCGACACTCGACCCTGGGCGTGGGACGGTCGGATGGGCACGCTCCGCGACCAGGTCTTCCACTCGGTATCGACCACCATGAGAGGACCCCGCCCGACCCAATCGCAGGTCCGGGATCTCGTCGCTTTTCTCGGCGGACTGCAGCAACCCGCACCCGGCCACACCGCCACAACCCGGCGACAGCAGCAATCGGTCGACCGCGGCCGACAGCTGTTCACCTCGCTCGATTGCCAACGCTGCCACACTCCGCCGTTGTACACCTCGCCCGACTCTTATGACGTGGGCTTGGGCCGTTCGAAAACCAACCCCCCCTCCCTGCGAGGCGTCGCCCAGCGACGGCGGCTGTTTCACGACAACCGCGCGAAGTCGATCGAAGAGGTGCTGCGTCGTTTTCAGCACCAGTTGCCTCGGAAGATCTCCCCGGAGGAACAACGCGACCTGGTGCGGTTCCTCCAGAGCCTCTAGGACACCCCTCTACTCGAGCAACTCGCGCACCGCTCCCGCGATCAACGCATGGCCCGCCTGGGTCGGATGGCAGTGGTCCAGGAACAGCTCCTGGTCACCACCACCAATCAGCCTCTGGAACTCCGACTCCAACTTGCGATCAAACAACCGATCGACCCTCAGCAAGCGTGCACCCGATTCTGCAGCGGCCTGACTGATCGTCTCGATCACCTGCGGATTGGAGCGGGTCCCCCGGCGATCACGACGGTTGGCCTCGACCAGTGACTCCCGGCCCTGCTCGACCATCCCCCGTCCCAGCAGGCTCAATCCCTGCCAGAAATGAGACATCGCGAAGTGATCATCAAGTGCGATCAACTCGGTCGCCGTCTCACCCAGCCCCTGCCAGTCCCTGGCCTGGAACTTCCGGTCTGCCGCCCGTTTCAACTCACCCAGGCGACCCGACCTCGCGTCGACCCCGGGGCCGTGCACCGAATCACCCGGCGGGGCCAGCAGGTTGGGAACCGCCGGCACGATGATCACCACCGCCCCGGCTCGCCGGCCGGCCTCGACAATTCCCAGCACGTGCTCACGGAGCAAAGACATCCGCAACGGCACCATGTCGGGCGACTTGATCAACGGGTAATTCTCGTTCCCAAAAAACTCCGCCGGCAACTCGCTGTGCACCGCCGTCGTCGATTCCCCCAGCAACACCCGCACCCCGTTGACCACATGGAGTCCGCGAGCAAATTCACCGGCCTGTTCCATCCGGGCCACCAGGCCCTCCGGATCGTAAAACACATCCTCGAGAAACTCGTTGTGCCCCATGTAGACGACCAGCCAGTCCGGTGAGAACCTGGCAGCACGACGTGCAATCGCCAGGACACGGTGACTGCCATATGCCGGATACCCTCCGTTGATCACCTCCAACGGTGACCGGGACGCCGGATCGGCCAGCAGACCCCCAAACGGTTTCTCGACCCCGAAGCCGTAGGTGCATGACCCACCGAGCGTGAAGATCCTCCGGGTCCCCTCGCCCTTGGGAGTCCCCAGTTTCTGGTCCCACTCGGGAAAGAAACTCGTTCCTGACTCAAAGCCAACCGGGTTCAGCTGGCTGCTGTTGTCGGGAAACACATCCGCAACACGGAGGACGAGTTCCAGTACCACGAGCAAGACCAGCGGCAGTGAAACCGCCAGCAGCCGCATTCGCCACGCCACCCGGCGCCGCGGCATGGGAACCGGATCGGTGGACACCTCGGGTGGACTCACCTGGTTCATGGACTCGGCCTGTCCTGTGGAGCGTGGCTCGGTGAGAACTCTCCGGCGAGCCGGGGGTTCAAACGACGGAGTTGTTCGGTGGCGCGTTGGTAGCCCGTTTCGTTGTCTCTCAGCAATTCAATTCGAGCCAATTGGAACCACGCCATGACAAATCTCTTGTCCCCAGCAACCGCCGCCTCGAGTTGCCGGACCGCTTCATCGTAACGTTCCCTCTCGGCCAGCCCCAACGCCAGGTTGACCCGGGCGCGTGGTAGCCACGGGGCCAGTTCAACCGCCGCATTGGCAACCCGGAATGCCTCGTCCCCTCTTCCCTGGTTCTGCAATTCGACGGCCAGATTGACCCACGCATCGGGAAACCGGGGATCGATGTCGATGGCCTGTCGGTGTCGACGTTCGGCCAACTCGTGCAACCCGGTCTCACCCAGTTGGTTGCCCAGGCTCGTCAGGGCCAGGGGCGAGCGGGGATTCTTCGCGACCGTGTCCCTCCAGAGGGTGCCCGTGTCGTGAAACACTCCACAACGGACGAACGTCATCCCAGCCAGGACCAGGACCAGGAGACTTCCACGACTGGCGTGCCAGCCGGTGGTGACCAACCAGGAAGCACAGGCCAGCAGCGGAATGCTGGCCAGGTACTGGAAATGGTCAGCGACAAACGAAAACTGCATCGGGTAAATATCAATGAAACCCAGGGCCGGTGACAGGGTGCCGGCAAACAGCAACACCGCCGCCAGTGGACCACGTCCCAATCGGGCCCGCTGCCACCACAACACGGCGAAGGCCATCACGGCACCCAGCGGATAAAGCCACTGGACAAAGAGGTTCGAATCGATCGACCACTTCGGGTAAATGAAAACCAGGTCACCCGGCCAGAACAACTTGCCGGCATAGAACCACAGTGCCCGGCCGGCGACCAGCAGGCGGTCAAACGAGGAAAGTCCCAGGTCGAGGTGCCCGGCCCCGATGTGATTCTGCTCGGTCCAGATCGTCATCAAACCGGCTGGCACCGTCAGCAGCAACATCGGCAGTGCACCGAGACACTCGCGACGCCCGATCCGACCACCACGCCACCAGCAAATGACCAGCCACGCTGCCGGAACCGTGACGGTGACGGTCTTGGAGAGCAGTGCCCCGACGAACAGCAATCCGGACAGCCACCAGCAGCGACGACCCGCGCCCGGCTCGGATCGCCACCAGCAGAACCAGGCCCATGTCGACGCCAGGGCGAACAGGCCCGAGAGCGTGTTCTTGCGTTCGCTGATCCAAACCACGCTCTCGGCATGTACCGGGTGGACGGCAAATAATGCGGCCGCCAGCCACGCCCCTGGCAACCCCAGGCCCACCAACACGCGCCACAACACGAGCACCGACACGGCGTGCAACAGGATATTGATCGCATGGTACCCCAGTGGATTCTCGCCCCAGATGCGATACTCGAGCCAGAAACTGGAATGGGTCAGGGGGTAATACTGTGGGACACTGCCTGGTTCGAGCCAGATTGCCGCCAATCCGTCGGGACTCACCACCGGTCGGCTGTTGACGACATGAGCGTCGTCGTCCCAGATGAACCCACAACTGAAACCGGGCAGGTAGGCGATCACCGTCAGCAGCAGCAACCCCGCCACGATCCGCCCGTCGATTCTCAGCGGTTCACCCTGATCGGTCACCGGGAAGTCCTGTGGTCCATTCCTATTGCCCGGTGCGAGCATACGTCATCACACCGGAGCCAACCAATAGTTCTGTCAGGGCACCTGCGACCACATCTCTCGGCGCAATCACCGGGCTTGCAGTAGACTCACCCGCGTGAACACCTCGACGACGCCTGAACCTGCCTCACACACTTCATTCGGCAAGCGAGTGCTGTTGGCTGCCGTCGTTTTGGCCGTCATGCTTCTGGTCGCCGAACTGGTCATCCGGGCCACGGTTTCTCAACCGGTCCCAATCCGCTTCGCCCAGGACACCTCGGAATTGCGGCAGTTGCAGTTGCACCACTTCAGTGATGTGCTGACCGCCGACCCGGACCGATTCTGGCGACTGGCTCCCGGCAGCCGCCTACCCGACACCGGCACAAAATCCGTCGGGCCATTCTTCGGGGTGATCTCCAACGAACGGGGCTTCCGCGAGAACCGCCAACTCGCCGACACGAAGGCTGGCGACGAGACGAGAATCCTGTTCCTGGGTGATTCCTGCACATTTGGCTACGGGGTCGGCTGGGACGAAACCTACGTGGCCAACTGCGAGGATCGACTCAACGAACAATATCCGGGGCGGCGGTTCGATTGCATCAATGCCGGCGTCCCGGGGTACTCGTTGTACCAGGGCTGGAGAGTCCTGGATGTCGAGGGTGCCCGGATCCAGCCGGACCTGGTGATCGCCTGCTTCGGGTTCAACGACCGGGCCGAGTGGGATGGGTTGGGAGATCTCGATCATGCCCAACTGGCTCCGCCCGCGTGGCTGGCTGGAAGTCAACTCGCCGGAAAGCTCTGGCAACTGGGCCACGCTCGGCCGGAACGCTCAACATCCACGACACGACCACGCGTGTCCCCCGACGAGTACCGCAGCCTGCTGGCTCGAATTCAACGGAGGACGGAACAACTGGGCAGCCAGCTGGTGCTGATCTCCTGGTGCGAACGCTTCCAGGTCACCACCGACCGAAACGAGCGGACTCCCTGGCAATTCGAGTTGTACCAATTCGCACGGCGACACCAGGTCCCGGTCCTGGACCTGGTCCCGCAATTGCAGGACTGGGCTGACGAGCCAGGCCAACCCGAGCTATTCCTGGACATTGTCCACGTCACTCCGGCCACCCACTCGCGGATCGCTGCTCGACTGGTCGAGATTCTCAGGCCACTGCTCGAGAACGGAAAGTGGTCTCGATGACAACAGACACAGCCATTCCAGGCGATGCTCCACGCTGGAAACGTCGGGTGGCCGCCGTCGCCATCAGCCTGGCCGTCGCCGTGGTGATCACCGAGACAGCACTGTGGCTTGGCGATTGGCCTCGCTTCCCCCGGCCCCACACCTTTCCTCCCCAATTCATGCTGGTGGGAACACCCGATGCCGCGGGATGGATTCGTCACGTGAACAAGCCATCCGAGACAATCCGTTTCCGTTACGAGTCGGACCCTCGAGACTATTTCGGGACCGCCCACACCGTGACCCACACCACCAACTCGCTTGGCTTTCGTGGAAACGAGTTTCCACTACAGGAGAATCGTGACGGCCAAGTCGAACCTTCCGGGGCCCGTCCCGACTCCCTGCGGATCGTATTCCTGGGCGATTCGGTGACATTTGGTGAGGGCGTCCACGATTCTGACACGTTCGTCCAACGGGTTGGCCAGCGACTGGGCACCCGGCTGGGTCGTCCCGTCGAGGTCTACAACTTTGGGGTGGGCGGTCACAACACCTCCGATGCCCGTTGGGTCTGGCAACGTTACGCCCGCCATCTTGACCCCGACCTGGTCGTCTACACCTTCGTGCTCAACGATGCTGAACCACGGCTGTTTCGGCTTGACCAGCCAACCGGCCAACCCACTCGCATTCCCCGTTCGATCGAATCCCGGTGGGCAGAGTGGACCAGCCCACCGGAAGGCTGGTGGACCGGATCGCGACTCGCACGCCTGGCATGGAAACTCCAGGCCGGCTGGAAACTGGACCACGAAACACTCGAGTATTATCGCGAGTTGAACGCATCGCATTCTCCCGACTGGCACACGTGTCGGGAACAGCTCGAGGCGCTGCAACAGATCGAGCCACCGCTGGTGGTCGTGGTGTTCCCCATGCTGTTCGACCTGGCGACCCACCCATTCCGACCGGTGCATTTCGAGGTCGCCAACGCCTGCTCCCAGTCCGAGGTCATCGATCTCTGGGAAACCCTGGCCAGACGTGCCGGCAACAACACGTCGGGACTGTGGGTCCATCCCACCGACACGCATCCCAACGAGATCGCGCACAAGCTGTCAGCCGGGGTGATCGCCCGCCGGTTGGAAACACTGCTGCAGGATCCGAAACATTCCGACTCAGGCCTCTGAGGTGGTGGGAGTCGGCAGGAACTCCCGGGGCACCTTGCAGACCATCGTGTACGCGGGATCGAACATGTTGCCCAGGTCGTAACGCACACACTGGGCCAGCAGCAGGTTGGCACCCAGGGGATCGAGTCCGTAATCCTGCACCAACCACCGAAGCATTTCGGTCGTCGCGTTCTGGGTCGCCTCGTCCAGGGGCCGTGCGTTCCCGACGGTGAAGATCTCTTCGTCGTTTTCACCACGCGGCCAGCCAATCTCATGGTCGGGGATCAGGTCGAGTGTCACCCTCACATCCATCGAGATCTCCAGTCCCGATCCGACAATCTCTCCATCGCCCTGGATGGCATGCCCGTCACCCAGGAAGAACAGTGCGCCAGGTTCGAACACGGGAAAGTAGACGGTCACCCCCTGCCGGAAACCCCGGTAGTCCATGTTGCCACCGTGCTCGGCCGAGGTGGCCGTCGAAATCGCCTGTCCGCCCTTGGCTGCCACGCCGAAGCAGCCGATCATCGGGTCCAACGGCAACGTGATGTTGCCAAGCTTCGATTCGGGTGTCGTCAGCGTGGCCGTCCAAGCCTCCACATCAACATCCCACTCGGCCAGTCCCGCCTCGGGCAACTCGCGGACAAAGTCCGGCCTCACCACGTTGGCCGCCACGCTGGTCCCACAGAAGGCCCAATCGCGATTGGGCATCACCTTGTCGAGTTTCACGACCAGTGTGTCTCCCGGCTTGGCCCCCTCGACAAAAAATGGACCGGTTTGAGGATTTCCCCGGGGAGTGGCCTGCTCACGGTTCTCATCACCGCCACGTGCGTCAACGGTCGTGGTGACAATCGAGTCACCCGGCTCCACGGTCAAAACCGGCTCGTGAGGGCCCAGCGTGGTGAAATAATGGGAGGGAATGAAATTGTGTTCCATGAGTGCAGATCTCTATTTCTTGAAGTGACCGATGTCGTCGGGCGAACCACCGCCGCCCCCTAGAGCCGACGGAACTTCTGCAGGGTCGGACAGTCGGCCTCGACCAACCCTTTCGGAACAGCGGCCGAGGCAATCACCTCCGAGGTGTAAATGTCGCCATTGCCATCCACCCAGATGTCGTGCGGCGCGGCAAAGTCACCCGGTTGGTAGGGATTGGCTCCACCACCAAAACGCGACAGCAACTCGCCAGAGCGATTGAAGATGCTGACCCGGCCCCCGGTCTGGTCGAACCGCTGGTCACTGAGTCCGGCGTGCCACCCCAGTTCGGCGACGTAGACCACGTCGTCGGAATCGATGAAGACCTCGCAGGGTCGCGCCACGTCGGTCCAGGACTCGATGAACCCACCGTCGGCATCGAAGAGCTGGAGTCGGCTGTTTTCTCGATCACAGGCGAACACCGTCCCATCGCTGGACACGTCAATTCCGTGAGGCAGATGGAATTCCCCATCGCCATCGCCAGGGCTCCCCCAGCTGATCTCATATTCTCCCTCGGGCGAGAATCGGTGGATCCGACAATTGCCATATCCATCCGTGATGAACAGGCGTCCATCCGGGGCCACGGCAAGGTTGGTGGGCAGGTTGAATGGTCCACCCGGCTGGGTGATTGTCAGGTAGTTCATATCCACCACGCCCGTGTCGCTACAGATCCCGGCTGTCCCCAGGGTCTGCTCGCGCTGACCGTCGGTCGTGTAGCGATGGATCACGTGTCCATGGTCATCGGTCAGCCAGATCACATCATCCCCGGTGATCCAGATTCCGTGAGGCCGTTGGAACTGCCCCTCACCCCAGCTTCCCAGGAAACTGCCGTCCGACGAGTAGACGATCACCGGGTGCTCGCTGCGGTTGAAAGCGTACAGGTTGCCACTGGAATCGGTGGCGGCCCCAACCACCTCGCCATAGTTCCAACCCTCGGGCAACTGGTCCCAACCTGGCAAGGGTTCATACCGGAATTCTCCCTGGCCAACCACGGTCGTTCCGCCATCCTGTTCATTCGACATTCTGCACATCTCTCCGGAAGGTCTGTTGTCAGTCGGGGGTGGCCGGGATCCTCACCGAGGAGTCTCCCCGCAGGCCGTTCAACACCGATTGCGTGATGGTGGGTCCGGCACTATCGTGAAATCATGTCGCGACGGAGACAAGATTGCCAGCACGACGGCGGTCATCGTTTGCGGCCTTCGGAGTTCTTCATCCCCGGGACGGGCTAACCCGCTGGAGCACCACTAGATGGCCGGTCGTTTCCGTGGACCGCTGATCGTCACCTCCCTGATCCTGGTTAGTGGTGCGGTCCTGGTGCTCTCGTGTGCTGGCCTGATCGAACGTCCTCCCGATCTCTCCGACGCGGACATCCTCCTGGCCCGGGCCAAGAAAGCTCTTGATCGCCGGAATTACCCCGTCGCCGAGAAACTGGCGCGCGATGCGCTGGAGGAGGGCACGACGGTCCGCAGCGGAGCCTGGATCGTCGCCGGGGAAGCCACCGTACAGCAGGGGCGGTACGAGGAAGCCGTGAAATGTTTCCTGGGCGTGATCGAACCGGGCGGAAAGCCCGACGAAATGGCAATCGGCCACGCGCTGGCCGGCGACCTGCTGGCCCGGCAGTTGCACCGCCTGTCGGAGGCCGAGGACCATTACCGCAAGGCGCTGAAGCTTGATCCCAAGAACGACAACGCTCGTCGGGGACTGATCACGTTGCTGGCGGCCGAGGGACGCCGCCGCGCGGCCGAGGATGTCCTGATGAGTGTCGTGCGGGACAACAAGCACACCGAACAACACCTGTTTTTGTTGGGCAATTCCGAATGGGTCATCGAATCGCTGGCATTCAAGACCCGACAGGGCGACACCCGCATCAAGCGAGACCGGTTCCTGGAACTCGCCCGCAAGTCGGTCCCTGATGATCCGACCCCTGACATCGGCCTGGCCAGCCTGGCCAGGATCAAGAACCAGTCGGAGCGGGCGATTCAACTCCTCGAGGGGGTCCTCGAGAAACTGCCCGAACAAGACGAGGCCTGGGCGATCCTGGGATTGCTGCTGGCCGAGACGGGTGACGCATCACGTTTCCTGGAGTGGCACACCCGGGTGCCCAAGACCGCTGACAGGGACGCCCGGACCTGGTTCGCACGGGCGACCTGGGCCAGCCACGTTGGTGAAGACCAGGTGGCCACCCGCTGCCTCTGGGAATGCCTGCGGCGGGACCCCAACCACCTGGCCGCCAACCACCAGTTGGCGCAGGCGCTGGACCGTCTTGGTCAACCTGTGCGATCCATCCGCTTCCGCCAGCGAGCCCAGCGCCTCTCGGAACTGGTGACCTTACTGCGTGGCCTGTCGGGAAACCCACGATACGGCAACGAGCGGACCGAACAGAGAGTCCGGCAGGTGGTCGAGTTGAACAAAACACTGGGACGGGCGTGGGAGGCGGTGGCCTGGTCAATGTTTGCCCTCCAGAACAACCAGTCACTCCAATGGCCCCAGGACTACCTCAAAGATCTCAGACCCTACATCACGAAAAGTGACATGCCGCGCACGGTCGAGAAACTCAACGTCATCTCCTCCATCGACCTCTCCGACCTGCCCGTTCCCAACTGGACCAGCGACGCCACGACCCAGAACCCCACCGGTGGTGTGGCCCAGTCGGGATTCGGACCGATCCGTTTCCGCAACGACGCCGTGGCGACCGGATTGCAATTCAACTACTACAGCGACCGGGCCGAGGAAATCGAGGCGAGCCGTTTGCCCGAGACGATCGGCGGGGGGGCCGGGGTGGTCGACTTTGATGGAGACGGTTGGCCCGACATCTACCTCGCCCAGGGCAGTCATCACCCGGCCGACTCGGGTTCTCTCACCACCCGGTCACCGGTGGCACCGCCGAAAACCTCACCCCGAGATCGCCTGTTTCGAAATTCCGGTGATGGCCATTTCGAGGACATCACTCTCCAGGCCGGGATCGACCAGACGGCCTACGGCCAGGGCGTCTCCATCGGGGACATCAACGGCGATGGATTTCCCGATGTCCACGTGGCCAACGTCGGCGGCAACCGACTGCTGATCAACAATGGCGACGGCACCTACAGTGACGAGACCGACCGGGCAGCTGTCGCCGGGAACGAGTGGTCCGTCAGCGGCGTCTTGACTGACCTCAACCGGGACGGACTGCCCGACCTGTATGTCGTCAATTATCTCGCCGGCGCCGACGTGTTCATGCCCTTCTGTCCGCCGAATTCCCGCGGAGGCCGCCCCTGCGGCCCCGGAGATTTCGCCGCCGCCCAGGACCGGCTGTACGTCAACTCCGGCGATGGCCGGTTCGTCGATGTGACCGAATCCAGTGGAGTGACCCACCCGGGAGGGAAAGGACTGGGAGCCATCGCCGCCGATTTCGACGGAAACCAGCGACTCGATCTGTTCATCGCCAATGACACCCGGCCCAACTTCCTGTTCCGCAACCAGCCGGCAAATGGCGAGAACGGGCTCACGCTGATCAACACCGCCCCGCGGGCTGGAGTGGCATTCAGCGCGGCCGGCGAACCCGAGGGCTGCATGGGGATCGCCGTCGGCGACGCCGACGGAGACGGCACCCTCGACCTGTTTGTCACCAACTACATCGGCCAGTCCAACACGCTCTATTCGCTGAAGCGATCGCGGGGTCCCACGGTGGGATCCAGCCTGTTCCTGGACCGCACACGTCAATCCGGACTCTTTGACGACGGTTTCACGCTTGTCGGTTGGGGGACCGAATTCCTCGACGCCGATCTCGATGGAGACCTCGACCTGATGGTCACCAACGGACACGTCGCCGGCAATGTCCACGAGGGAGAGCAACTCAAGATGCCACCTCTTTGCTACAGCAACTCCGGCAGCGGCCACTTCACCACACTGGAGGGCAAACAACTCGGCAAGTACTTCCAGGGGAACTACGTCGGCCGCGGGCTGGCCCGACTCGACTGGAACAACGACGGCCGACAGGACGCCGTGATCACACACCTCGACTCGCCGCTGGCCCTGCTGACCAACACCACGCCCAAGACCGGACATCACCTGGTTCTCAGGCTCGTGGGCACGAAGTCGTCGCGTGATGCCACCGGAGCCACGGTGACCGCCCGGGCCGGCCAACGGACCTGGGTGACCCAGTTGACCGCCGGCGATGGCTACCTGGTCAGCAACCAGAGGCAACTGGTCATCGGCACCGGTGAAATCACACGGTTCGACCAGGTCTCGATTCACTGGCCCTCGGGACTCAAGCAGGATCTCGGACCGCTGGAAACCGACCGCACGCTGAAAGTCATCGAGGGTCGTGGAGCTTTGATCGTCGACATGACACCCTGAACCGCCCACCACGCAAGTTCTCTATCATGGCCGCCCACTTCTCGAATCCGACCGTGGTGACACTGGTCATTGCCACACTGCTGGCATGCGGTTGTGAGGACAAGAACCAACCAGCCCCCCCCAACAACACGTCTCCAGAAGACCCCGGAGTGGCCACGCCCGCACCACCCCGTGCAAAATCGGAATTCCAGAACACCGCCGGGGAGGTGACCTACGTGGGGTCCCAGCGGTGTGTCGCCTGCCACACCGAACAGCACGCCACGTGGAAGACCTCGTCACACGCACGATCAATGATCCGGGTGTCGCCGGACGACGAACCGCCCGATGCCACGTTTGAACACAAGAAAAGCGGACGGGCCTACGAGGTGCTGCGGGCTGAATCGAAACTGCGTCACCGCGAGTCGTTGATTCTGCAGGACGGCACAAAAGTCCCACTGTCGGACCACCCGCTGGAATTCCTGGTCGGCTCGGGCCGATTCTCCCGCACTTACCTGGTTGAACTGCAGGGGACTCTCGTCGAGTCCCCGGTGACCTGGTACGCACAACGTCAGGCATGGGACATGTCGCCCGGCTACGACTACAAGGTGCACCGGTCGTTTCGTCGACGTGCCACCCACAGTTGCCTGCTGTGCCACGCCGGACTGGTTGACCCCAGCCCCCCCCGTGGCTTCACGTTTCCCCACAACGAGATCTCCATCGGATGCGAGCGATGCCATGGTCCCGGCTCACGCCACGTTGCCCATCAGGCGTCGAAGGACCAGGAAACCGGTGACATCAGCCGGGAAGCGCCCGACCTCTCGATCGTCAATCCCAGGCGACTGGAACGCTCGCTGGCCGAGGCAATCTGCCAGCAGTGTCACCTGCAAGCCGATGTCAAGGTGACGGTCCGAGGGCGAAGACCAGGTGATTTCCGGCCCGGACTGCCTCTGTCCGACGAACGCATCGAGTACCGATTGACCGGTTCCAGCTCGGAGATGACCGTTGTCGGACACGTCGACCAGTTGCGGGCCAGTCGCTGTTACCAGCAGGACCAAAGCCTCTCGTGCGTCCCCTGCCACGACTCTCACAATCCTCACCGCCCGGAAAACGCCGCCGCGAGAGACCGGCTGGCACGCACCAAGTGCTTGCAGTGTCACCAGGCTGGCGACTGTGGCGAGGCGAAAACCACCCGGATGGCCACGCGGCCTGTGGCCGACTCGTGCGCCGGCTGCCACATGCCACGGGTCGACACCGACATTCCGCACATCGCTTTCCGGCACCATCGCATCGCGGTTTTCCCGGCCGAGACAATCAAGGACATGGGCGACAACCAGCCCGACCTGGCAGCCGCGGATCAACTGACGACGATCCAGGACCTGTCCCGATTCTCACGGGCCGAGCAGGACCGGATGCTGGGCCTGGCCTACTACCGGCTGCACTTCCAGAGACCCTGGCAGCACGGCGAGTTCCTGGCCCGGGCCAACAGGTTGCTTGAGGCCGCCGGGACCACGATACGCGGAGATGCGGCGCTGGACGCGGCCCGGGCCGAGATCGCCTGGGAAACCAGGCAGGTCCCCGCTGCCAATCGATGGGCCAACCGTGTCCTGGACATGCACAATGTCGAATCGTCGATCCGGGCCATGGCG
>MDTE01187905.1_pt1 | contig 37271 bp, 31 predicted proteins | sample 811231 | NCBI WGS metagenome assembly MDTE01 (sample SAMN05326651, study PRJNA326480) | marine metagenome | isolation source: seawater | place: Indian Ocean: Red Sea | collected 2010 | reverse complement strand
CCGAGGAGCTTGAAGAGCGGGTCAATGGTCAAGATCCCTACCGTCGCGAACAAGAGCACCGTCAGAAAAGCCAGGGCTAAACTGTCGGTAGCGATCCGCCGCACCGCTGCGGATTGCCGCTGGCCTATATAGCGCGCGACCACCGAGGTCGTGCCGGTATTCATCGCGAAAGCCACCCCGATCAGCACCATGATCACCGGAAACGTGAAGCTCATCGCCGCCAGCTCGCGCTCGCCCAATAAAGCCACGAAGTAGGTATCGGCCAGGCCGAAGCCATAGACGCCCAGTATCCCGCCCATCATCGGCAGCGCCAACTCCGACAATCGACGATTCACCGCCCCCTGCGTCAGCCGCGCCTCGAGACGCGCTTCCGACATTCCCTACCCCTTGATCCCCGTCAGCGTAACACCCTGAATAAAATATCGCTGGGCCAGAAAAAAGATCGCGATCACCGGCAGGGTCATCAGCGTCGAGGCCGCCATCAACATCCCGTATTCGCTGCTGTGTTCGCTGCGAAAATCGAAAAGCCCCAGGGCCAGCGGGTAGAGCCGCTGGTCGTTGATATAGATCAGCGGCCCCATGAAATCGTTCCAGGTATTCATAAAGGTGAAAATGCACACTGCGGTTAGTGCCGGCTTGATCAGGGGTATGATAATCCGCCAGTAAATCCCAAAAAAGCTGCAGCCATCGATCTTGGCCGCGTCCTCCAGATCAGTGGGAATACTCTTCATAAATTGGCGCAGCATGAAGATGAAAAATGCCGAGCCGAAAAACGAAGGTACCCAAAGTGCCTTGAGCGTATTATACCATCCCAACTCGCGAAAAATCATAAACACTGGGATCATCGTCACCTGGCTGGGCAGCATCATCGTCGCCAGCAAAATCCCGAACCAGATCTCGCGACCGGGCCACTCTAATCGAGCAAAAGCATAGGCCACCAGCGAGCAGCTCAGCACCTGACCGACGATGGTCAAGAGCGACAGGTACAAACTGTTGAATACATAGGCCCAGCGGTGCTCGGTGGCGATATAGGCATCGCGATAGCTGTGGAAGTACTTGCGCCAGGCCGCTGCCAGTGATCCGGCCTTGTCGACGCGAATTTCCAGCTTGAATGCCCCTGGTTTCGCATACGCCCCTGCTTGTTCCTCTGCCAATACCAGCGGCCAAACTCCCAGTTCGCGTTCATCGCGTTCATCCAACTCGGCGATCTTGAAGCTCAATTCCTGCCAGCGGTAATTCCCCAGATAGAGCGCATCTTCTGTCACATAGCGCACGCCACCCAATTCCAGGGTCAGCTGCATTCCGTGCCAGGAGCGATCCTGGCGCAGCGGCAGCGTAATGCCGAGGAATTCGTCCTCGGCCACGGGCAGTGTAAATTCCCCGCTCAACTCGGCGCGCTCTGCCGCCGAAAAATCGCAGACCAGCAACAGGGTCGACTCGACGCTGCGGACCGGGACCAGTTCCAACGCCGCACCGCGCAGCGCCCAGTGCTGGCGAAAATCGTCCTCAACCCCTAAGCGATACATATTGTGATAGCGATCCCTGACCGTCGGCGGCCGTACTTCCACCGAGCGATAGATCGTGCTCCATACCTCATCGACCATCTCTTGATCGATACGCTCGACCAGCGCTTCGACCAGTGCTGCCGGCGGTCCTTCCCATCGCCCCTGGGGAATCCCCGGTGCCGCCGACACCGCTAGCGCCCGGGTCAAAACACGGCGCAGCTCTTCCCGCTCCAGTCGCACACCAACTGCTTCATCGAGCAACTCCCGACCCCGCGCCCAGATCGCCGGCTCCAAATCCGGCCACAGCATCTGCCATCGCTCCGCCGGCACCTTTTGCAAGGACTCGGTATCTGTGAGTGCCTCATCGCTGAGATAGGGTGAGTTCTCTATGGCTTGCGGCCACGCCGGCAACCATCGCGGTGGATAAACGAAGATCTCCTCATCGTACTTCATGCTGGTACCCACCAGCCAGGCAAAGGGGAAGACAAAGACCAGGCAGCCGCTCAGCAACGCCCCGTGTGTGGAGATCTGCTCCAAGCGCTTGCTCGGCAGACGCCACCCGGCCAGCGCGGCCACGGCGAGGAGTGCGCTCAGCAACGCCACCAGCTGATCCGCATCGTCGAAGCGCCCAGCGACTACGGCCGTAGCCAGCAGCGCCGCGATCGCCATCACAACAAATAATGAACCCGCCAGCAGCACCCGCATCGTCAATCGCTCTCGTAATGGACCCAGCGCGGCGCAACTTTGAGCTGGATCAAGGTCAGCACCAGAATGACCAGGAAGAGGATCCAGGCCAGCGCCGAAGCATAGCCCATCTTGAAGTAGCGAAAGGCATTGTTGAAGAGGTAATAGGCGTAGAACATCGTCGAATCGTCGGGGCCACCCTCGGTCATAATATAGGCCTGGGTGAAAATCTGCATGGTGCCGATGATGCCCATGATCAGATTGAAAAAGATATAGGGGGACAGCATCGGCATCGTCACATGGCAGAAGCGCAGCCACGGCCCGGCACCGTCGATTTCGGCCGCTTCGTAGAGATGCTGTGGAATACCCTTGAGACCGGCCAGCCAGATGATCATACCCGAACCGGCGCTCCACAGGCCCATCAGGATAATCGCACTCTTCGAACCGAGCAGCCACGATGAGCTCTGCAGCCAATTCGGCGGATCGGCAACGCCGGCGATCCGCAGCAATGAATTGACGAGACCCATCTCCGGATTGAGTATCCAGACCCATAGGATCGCACTGGCAACCATCGGCACGATCGCCGGCAAATAGAAGACCGTGCGATAAATCCGCATCCCCCGTACCTCGGTATTGAGCAGCATCGCGATCCCCAGGCCCACCGCCATGCCCAGGGGGACTCCCAGGGTCATGAAGGCCGTATTGGCCAGCGATTTCCAGAACAGCGGATCATCGCCGAACAACCGCGCATAATTCTCCAGGCCGACAAACTCCGCCGGATGCAATACGTCGTAGCGACAGAAGCTGTAGACCACCGATACCAGAATCGGTCCCGCGGTCAACAAGAACAAACCCAAAAGCCAGGGCGAAACAAAGGCGAAACCGGCCAGCGATTCGCGCCGCCAAAGCCGTCTCCTGAGATCGCTGCCACCGCGCCAACCCAACAAGAGCAAGCCTGCCCCAGCGAGGATCCCAAAACCGGCCAGCGGATAGCTCCAGTCGACCTCTTTGTATTCGACCACGGCGTAAATCCGGTCGAGTTCGGACTGAACGCGGCGCTGCCCACGCCGAAGCGCTTCTGGCGGATCGTAGGTATGGCGCACTGCTTTCTCGTAAGCCCGCGCGTGCTCATCCCAGAGCAACTGCCCCACTGGCGTCACCGGCCGAAAGCGCGAGACCCGCATCAGGTCGGCGAAGAGCAGAAAATTCTCCTTGATCCGCAACGGCAGTTCGGCATTATCGCGCATCAGCGCTGCATAGGTCATCGCATTGACATGAGGTAGGGGAGCCATACCGGGTACGAAATTTCGGCCCCGACTTGCTGCATAACGAGCCAGCACCTGATTGCGCATCTTCCACACCCGATCGCTGCTGAGAAAACGCATCAGTTCAAAGGCCATTTCAGGGTGCGCCGAGCCTGCGGGCAGCGCCCAGGAAAAACCGCCTGACCAGGTAATCGATTCGCGACCCTCCGGGGCCGGGGCGGGCACCACCCCGAAACGCAGCCCGGGTGCGAAATCAGCGATGCGATTCAGAGTCCAGTTGCCATCGATTTTCATCGCTACTTTGCCGGTGAAAAACGGATCGAACTCGCCCTGCTGGAAGCCACTCTGGAAAGCATCTACCTGCTCGATGCCACCCAGCGCGTCGTAGATCTCGACCATGAAGGCCAAAGCCTCGGCGATACGCGGATCGGCCAACGTGCAGGTGCGACCGTCAGTGCTCATAAACCGGCCGCCGTTGAGCCAGCCGTAGATATAGAGCCAGCTATTGCCGAAATTGGGCGCGAAACCGAGGCGAGTCATATTGCCGTCCGCATCGCGCTCGGTCAGCCGCACGGCGTATTCTTTCAGCTCGCGCCAGTTGCCAGGGGGTCTGGCCCGACCTTTGTCATCGATCAAGCCGGCGCGCTCCAGCAGATCTTCGTTGTAGTAGAGCGCTCGGTTATCGGTGCTATTGGGAATGGCGAAAACCCGACGCTCATCACCCAGACCAAAGCTGGCCTCCTCCCAGCAGGCTGTGAAGAATTGCTCGGGGTTGATGCCCTGGACCAGGGTTGCCAGTACGCGAGCTTCGGTGAGGAGACCAGGACTGGATCCGACCTCGATACCTCGCTGAATTTCGCGCACCATCCGCAGCTGGCGGCTCGGCCCACGCTCGGCCAGGCGCGATTCCAAGCTCCGCAGCAATGCTTCGGCCTGAGGCCAGGCGGAACCTTCGAGCGCATCCACTAACGCCAGCGCCCAACCTTCTTCCTCGAGACTCCTCGCCACGTACTCATCGAGCGGCAGGAAGGCCTCGCGCACCGCCCACTCCCCCACCGAAAAACGATCCTGCTGCAGCATATCGGGCGGGCTGCCGCCGGCGATACCGCACATCAGCTTTTGTGGATCCATCCCGCCGCTGGACCCGGCCGATGTTACTATTTTCCAACCGGGATGCTCGGTTTCGAAGAGGCGTAACGCGGCACTCAGGCCTCGGTCGTTGGGCACACCCCAAACGATCAACTCTTCGGCGATGATTTGTACTGGGAAGATCAGCGAGAGAAAAAGCAGCAGAACCATCTGGGATAAACTACGGGAAGGTTGACGCCGCGCAACCTCGCGACCTCTCAGCAAGTATGTGGGTGCTGCTGGTCTCGAGCCCATCCAATATGGTTCCGGGCCGGGCCGCGAATACGACCTGCGAACCGACATCAACCGTTCAGATCTCCGCCGTCCACTGCACCGGCCCCGGATTCACACCGTGCTCTTGCGCCCAATCGCTCAGGGCCTGAGGATTCTCATCGACGTTGTAATAACCACCCAGGAGCTGGAAATCGATAGCGCTCCCAGCGCGTTGCAACAGCTGAGAATCGGGTGGATCGAGATACTGGTCCGTCTTCATCCAGCGATAGGCATAGCCGTAGATAATGACCTTGGATACGCGCTCGCTCAAATTCGGCGCCGCCGAGTGGAAGACGCGATTTTCGAAGAATATCGCATCGCCGGCACGCGCCCTGATATCGGTCACCTGCGGCGGATCGACCTCTCCGGAACGGATCCCCAGCGGCGCACCGTTGATATGGCTGCCCGGCGCCAGCAAAGTCATGCCGGAGGCAGGTAGAGAAAAGTCGCTGAGACAATAACACACTTTGATCCCGATCCGCGGCAGGCCCTGATGCCCGATATCTTCGGCGATGCCGATATCGCGGTGCCAACCGCGATCCGGCGCGGTCGTGGCCGGATCCTGAGGTTTCTTGTAGATGATCGACGCCGAGTGCAGATGTATATTGGGCGAAAGCAGCTGCACCACCAGCGGCACGGTCTTGGCATGGGCGACGAGCGGGTTCAGGGCCGGATCCTGCACCACGCCCTGGCGCAATTGCAAATACACCGGGTCGGGATCGTCGAGAAAGCCGGCCATCAGGCGATCACTGGCCTCGGTCAGCAACGCCACCTCGTCGGCGTCGAGAGCCTGGGGGATGACGAGAAAGCCATCGGTGTCCATGGCGCGGCGCTGTGCAGCACTCAGAAGTACGAAATCCATAGCTTTTACCTCCCAGATCGATTCTACGCCCATATAATACCACTGCGACGATGCAGGACGCAATTTTCCCAGGCTTTAAAAAACCAACCTCCTGTGCGCCTAGGCCAGAGGCGATATCCACTCGAGCGCATTGGTCTAATTGCACGCCAAACTATAGATTTATCGAATGCCTATTTCGGTCAAATACCTGCCCTTAATCGCCTTCCTACTCTTGAGCACCTATCTGCTCTGGCCCTCCAGCACCGAAGGACCGAGCAAAGACGATGCCATAGACGGGGTGGCCGACATCCGCTACACCATCAAATTCGCCGCTGGCTGGGCCTACCTGCCCGACACCCATCCCTACGGCATCGGCAAACCCCTGCAGGGGCTGAAAAACGTCATCCGCGCCTTCGAAACACGCTTCCCCGATACGCGAATCGAAGTCCTCACCGTACCCGGCGTGCGTGAATACCTGGTAACGCAGCTCGGCAGCGGTCAGGCACCTGATATCCTCAACGTCAATGTCGAGAATGTCTGGACCGATGTGCAGAAAGGCTGGTACGTGCCGCTCGATTATTTCCTCGAACGGCCCAACCCCTTCGTCGTAGAGCAGGGCGATCCGACTTTACCCGGTTCCGAACAGTGGTGGGATATGTTCCGCTACCAGGCCATCAGCCGCGGCAAAGCCGCACCAGACGGGCTCAATTACTGCCTGACCTTCGACATGGTGGAGACCGGCATATTCTACAATAAAACCCTCTTTGCCGAACTCGAACTCAAGGTGCCCGTAAACTGGGAAGACTTTATCGCGGCCATGGAAAAGATCAAAACACACCGCAACGCCGAAGACTCGGCCATCGTCCCGCTGCTGATGAATATCGGCGCTTTCAACGATTGGACCACCGATCTCTTCTTCGACCAGCTCTACTACGACCTGCTCCCCGGCATAGACCTGGCCAAAGACCCGACACGCGAGCCCTATCTCGAAGGTTATCTCGACTGGGACGAGTTGGCCTTTCTGCGCCAGAAGGGTTTTTTCGGGCGTGGCGACCCGCGCTACCGCCAGGTCTGGGAGCAAATGCGCCAGCTCAGACGCTACACCAACCAGAATCTGATGAACGACGATCTGATCCGCGAATTCGTCACCCAGCGCGGTGCGATGATCTGGACCGCCAGCTCGCTGACCTATCGCCTCCAGGCCGACAAAGACCTCGGCTTCGACTGGGGCGTGTTCTACCTGCCCCCCTTCAGCACACAGACTTCGCCCTACGCCTCCGGATATCCGATGTGCGTCATCGGCGGCGCCGCCACCCAGCTCGAAGTCACCAATAGCGCCATCGCCGATACCGATCCCTCACTGCCCATGAACGAGCGCATCGCCCGTTCCGAACGCCTCGAACGCGTCATTCAATTTCTGCAATTTATCTGCCTGCCCGAACACAATGCCCGAATCGTCAACGAGTACCCGGCACTACTGCCCAATATCGTCGGCGTCGAAGCCCTGCCGATCCTCCGCCCCTTCGCAGAAATTCTCGATCGCCGCTACACCACCACCAAGTGGATTTTCACCTTCGACCTCCGCTTCTCCGAGATCCAGCGCCGCATGCTCGAACTCTACTTGAGCGACGGCATAGACCTCGACGGATTCCTCGAATGGCAGGAGCGCAATATCGACGCCGCCATCGCCAACCTGCTCCAGCGCAAGGCCCCCGACCTGGACCGTCTCGAAGCGCAATGGCAAAGCCTCGAACCACTCCGAGCCGGAATGACCGACCTGCCAGCGGAGGCGCTATGAGCGTCCGCCTACACTCGGCGTGGAGCTGCTACACCATCGTTGTGCCCTCATTGCTCTTATTGACGACTTTCGTCTACCTGCCCGTGGTCTGGGCCTTTACCAGCTCGCTCTACGAATTCGAGATCGGCACCGAGTCGCGCTTCGTCGGCCTGGCCAACTACGCCGAGTACCTCACCCAAGATCCCACGACCTACCCCTCGCTGGTCCATATGGTCCTCCTGACCCTGGTCGCCGCAACAATGCGCCTCAGCTTTCCCCTGGTCGTCGCCCGGCTGATCTACGCCCTGCCGCAAGAGCGCTGGCGCTATATCTACCGCATCGTTTTTCTGGTGCCGATCGTCGTGCCCGGCGTGGCGGTACAGCTGATCTGGGCGGGGATGATCTACTCCGACTTCGGGCTTCTCAACGAGTTCCTGCGCAACCTCGGCTGGCCGGATCTCGCCCGCGGCTGGCTGGCCGACCCGCAGACCGCACTGCTCAGCATCGCCCTGGTCGGTTTTCCCTTTGTCGGTGGATTCGAAGTCCTAATCTACTACGCCGGACTTTCGGCAATCCCCGAAAGCGTCAACGAGGCCTCGGCCCTCGACGGCTGTACGGGGCTGCAGAAATTCTTCCGCATCGATATTCCCATGGTCCTCAGCCAACTCAAGCTGATCCTGATCCTGACGCTGATCGGCGGAATCCAGGGCTTCGAAAATATCTTTATCCTGACCCGCGGGGGACCGGGCTTCGAAACGACCGTGCCCGGGCTGTGGATGTATTTCAACGCCTTCAGCTTCCAGCGCATGGGCTACGCCTGCGCCATCGGCGTACTGCTTTTCGCAGTGATCTTCGGTCTGACGCTGCTCAATATGAAATACTTCAAGTCTTCGGAAGAAATGCAGGGGGTACGATGATGCGCAAGCGCACTACCTGGCTGATCCACGCGATACTGGTTGCGTTCTCGTTATTGACGCTCTTGCCCTTCGCCTTCACCATCAATAATGTCTTCCGCTCCAACGCCGAGTTCTACCGCGATTTCTTCTCGGTACCCGAGGCTTTCAAAGAGACGATTTCGATCGCCGGAAAAGTTCTGACCGGCAACGACGATGCCATAGAGGTTAGAGATGCCGAAGGAGAAATCCACCGCCTGGACGGCAGCGAAGCACTGCAGATGACCCTCGATCGGGCCGGACGGGGACCGCGCCTGGCCTGGAAGGTCATCCGACCCTATATGCTCAATACCCTGATCGTGGTCTCGCTGACAGTGGTCGGCGTGGTTCTCCTCGGATCGGCGACCGCCTATATCCTATCCCGCTACCGCTTCATCGGCCACCGGACACTCTTCCTCTACATCATCAGCACCATGATGTTCCCCGGGGTGCTGACGCTGGTACCCAGCTTTTTGTTGGTCAAGGAACTCGGACTGCTCAACAGCTACGGGGCCATGGTCCTGCCCTATATCGCCAGCGGTCAAGTCTTCGCCATCTTCGTCTTCAAAAGCTATTTCGACGGGCTGCCCGAAGACCTTTTCGAGTCGGCACGGATCGACGGCGCCGGCCATCTGCACATCTACTGGCAGATCGTGCTGCCGCTCTCCAAGCCGATCCTCTCCGTTGTCGCGATCATGAATATCCTCGGCACCTGGAACAATTTCCTCTGGCCCTTTATCACCAATACCGAAGGCAAGCACCACGTGATTTCGTCCGGGTTGTTCGTACTGGCGACCACCGTTCACGCCACCAATTTCAGCACCCTCTACGCAGCCTACGCCATCTCCAGCATCCCCCTCTTGGTGCTTTTCATTTACGCCACTAAACCCTTTATCCGCGGGGTCACTTCGGGAGCATTCAAAGCGTGAGACTCTCCGTTCGCGCTGCGCGAGAAGGCGGGAAAGTACCGCAAATGCCCCGGCGGAGCGCATCGGTGACGCTTAGGGGCAGACTATCATGACAATCCGCTCTTATCCATCCGACGCCGATCGCGGGAAACCAGCACCAACACCAGCACTGAAATGCCGAACGTCACCGCGACCAGCGGCCACCCCTGACCCTGGGTGACCAGAATCGGCGCCAGCGCCACCAGCGCGGCCTCGATCGGCCCGAAGCCCACATAAGCCAGCGCGAAATCATCGAGCAGATGCGACTCGCTCTCCGGGTCGACCGTGCGCAAAAGGGCGATCGCCATCGCCATAACGCCATTGACCCATCCCCAGGTATAGAGCGATTTCTCGAACCAGTATGCGGTAAATGCCCGCAGCCCCCAATAGCGAAAAATCAACCCATTGAGCACCACTCCGAAGATCAACAGACCCAGCAACGGATAAGCGTACTCGACCAGAATCGCAATATTGATCGAAGCAATGCCGAAAACCACCAGAATATCGGTACAGGTCCCGCCGATTCGAACCATCGTCCGAGCATCGACATAGTTATAAGCGCCGACCCGGCACAGAATCTGCTTCAACACTACTGCCGCCAGGAACGCACCGACAAAGGTCGGCAGACGAAAATCTCCCAGCCACCGTTCGGTGCCCTGGCTGAGACCGTACCCGACCAGCGCCACCGCAGCGACCAGGGCCAGATGCAGCGCCAGTGGGTCGATGGTATTGGCCGATACCGTTTCTTCACCGCTCGGTCTCCGCTCGGCATCGGAGAGCAAACCGCTGCGCAAACTCGCAGGCAACTCCTCAAAAGGCACTACGAAACGGGTGACCCCCTTTCGCGCCCCCCATTTAACCCAGGCCATACCACCGACGACCGAGGCCAGAATACCGACGGTGGCCGCGGTCATCGCCAGCGGCCCGGCCGCGTCCCAGCCGCGTTCGGCGAAGAGGCTACCCACCACTGCAGCAGTGCCGTGACCACCGACGAACCCGCTGGCCAGGAGCAGACCGAAGCCGGGATGGAGATCCGACCAGAGCAGAGTGAGGACTCCCAGACCAAAAGCCAAACCCAAGCCCCATTGCAAAAGAATAATAAGCGTAGAATAAGCGAAGAGCTCGACCACGTTCCTGCCCAAAGCGCGACGAGCCCCGGGAGCCGCAGCAAAAGGCAAGGTCACGAAAATCAATGCGATAAGGATGCCGGGATACGAAGCGATAGTGGCCGAAAAAGGCACCCAGCCCAACCCGCTGGCACCCAGACCGAGGCCCAGGATCCCACCGATGATATTGGCGGGTAGAAAAAGTTTCTGCGCCGCGCGAAGTCGGGCGCGCAAAACCTGACCGACGAGCAAGAGCATCGCGGCCAGACCGAAGTCGATGAACAGAGTCCAGGGACTGAATTCCATAGCAAGCATCTCTTAATTTGTTGTGAACCTTCTCAAATACACCGCCGAGCCTTGTCGGTATGACTCGGCGGCCAACGCGATGGCCGCGATACGGCCTCTACTCGCAGTTATTATTATCTTATGAGATCACTCGACCGCTAGCCATTCGATATTTAGCCATGCCGAACCCCGACTTTATTGCTCCCCATACCATCACCATCCCCTCCGGCGACTTCTATATGGGCGGCAATCAGCCCAACGAAAAACCCATCCATCGCGTATGGGTCGATGCCTTCGCGCTCGCCCTCTATCCGGTCACTCGACGCGAATACGCGCTCTTCATCCGCGCAACCGATCATCCCCCACCCCTCTTCTGGCGCGAACCGCAATTTCAGCTGCACGACCAGCCCGTCGTCGGCCCCAGCTGGTTCGACGCACTAGCCTATTGCCAGTGGCTGCACGCGATCACCGGCAAGCCCTACCGCCTGCCCACCGAAGCCGAACGCGAAAAGGCAGCCCGCGGCAACCAGCACGGCAATACCTACCCCTGGGGCGATACGCTCCCCGCCGACCACAGAGGCGGTCGCGAGACCGCGCTCGGCCCGGTCGGCGGCGAAGGCCCCAACGGCTACGGCCTCTACGATATGTCGGCCGGTGTTCACGAGTGGTGCGCCGACTACTACGACAAGACCTACTACGCTCACTCCCCCGCTCACAATCCGCAGGGTCCCGCAACCGGCACCCGCCGCGCCGCCCGCGGCGGCTCCTGGCGCCATGCAGTGCGCTTCTCGCGCTGCGCCGCCCGTTCCAGCCTCGCTCCCGATAAAATGTTTAGCGACTTCGGCTTCCGCTGCGCGTTGACCGTGGACTGAATCGATGCACTTTAACTCCTACCCACCGCCCTATTAGCCAGGAACCTATTCGATCTATGATCCAAGACCAGCTTTCCATCGGCGTACTCGGCTGCGGTCCTATCGCCCAGTCTGCCCACTTCGAATCCTGTAGCAAAGCCCGCAATGCCCGCCTCTACGCTATCTGCGACCGCGCCCCCGACCTCGTTGCGCGCATGGCCGCTATCCACCAACCCGAAAAAACGTACGCCGATTTCGGCGAAATGCTCACCGATCCACAAATCGACGCAGTCATCATCGCCTGCGCCGACCAATTCCACGTCTCGCTCAGCATCCAGGCCCTGCAAGCGAAAAAACACGTGCTGGTCGAAAAACCCATGGGGGTCAGCGTCGAAGAGTGCGAACAATTAGCTCGAGCCGTAGACGATTCCGGTTGCAAACTCCAAGTCGGCCATATGAAGCGCTTCGACCCTGGAATCGCCTTCGCGCAGCAATTCATCCAGGAGGAAATGGGCCAACTCCTGGCCCTAAAGGCCTGGTACTGCGACTCGACCTACCGCTATACCATGACCGACAATCTGCAACCCCTGCCCATCCACAGCGGAAATGCACACCGACCCGAAGGCGATCCAAAGCGCGATAAGCGCAAGTACTTCATGCTCACCCACGGCTCCCATCTCATCGACATGGCCCGCTTTCTCGGCGGTCCGGTCAAAGCGGTGCGCGGAAGACTCAAGGAGTTTTTCGGGGCGTATTCCTGGTTCATCGAGCTGGAATTCGCCGCAGGCGGCCAGGGGCATCTCGATCTGACCATCGCCGTGCGCATGGACTATCACGAGGGTTTTCAGATCTACGGCGAGCACGGCAGTGCGATCGGCAAGATCTATCTACCGTGGTTTTTGAAATCGAGCGATGTCGAGTGCTTCTCGACTCGAGACGGCCAGTACCGACGCCCACTGGGTGCCGATGCGCACTTCTACCGCCTCCAACTCGAAGGCTTCGCCGACGCCATCCTGCACGACACGCCCCAGACCGGCGCCGATGCCGAGGACGGCATCCAGGCAATGCGCACGATGGTCGCCATCGCTCGCTCCATCGAAAGCGACAACTGGGTCGCCCTGGACCAGGTCAGCGGCGGCCTCTAGTCGGCGTGTCGGTATTCGCCGGCCTCTGACCAAAGCGGAGCGCTCTTGCCGTACTGGTCCCAGACCACTTGCCCCGCTCTCAGCGTCAACCGACACTCCAGTTTCTGCGTTCCATCGATTCGCGCCCGCCCGGAATCGACAAAGCCAAACTCGCCTTCACAGAGCTCGAGCACGGCCACATCCGCCTCAGCCCCCACGCTCAAATGACCCAACTCGGGACGCCGAATCACCTCGGCCGGCTTCTGCGTCGAACGATAGACGACCTCCTGCAAAGACATACCCATGGCCAGAAATTTCGACATGGTCGGCGTCATCGTCGCATCGGGCCGCATTCGGCTGCTGCGGTGCAAGTCGGTGCTGATCGTATCGGGCTGAAAACCCTGTTCCATCGACGGAACGGCGATTCTGAACCAGAACGAACCCCCGCCGTGCCCCGTATCGAATATCACTCCGCGCTCACGCGCCTTCCACACGTAGTCGTTGATCTTCTTGTTTTCGTCCAACAACGGAATATGAGCAGCATAGAGGTGAGTATGTATATCGCCGGGAGCCATCCGATCGCTCAAAAGTTCCTCATAGGAACGGGTCGGCTGCGGCGCAAAATCAATCATGGTGATCGTATCGGCGAGCCGCGCCGCGTCGATTCCGCCCTGGGCAGCTTCCCATCCCGGCCCACCGTAATGCGCCGATTTCGAACCGACCACGTGTTGTGGATACTGGCGAATCATATCGGCACAGGGCTCGGGCTCCATCTCGGCGATATCCTGCTCGCAGGCGCCTGCCATGCCGGCACCGACAATATTGATGAAGGCCAGCACCCGCGTCTGAGCGCTGGAGATCACGGTTTCGACGAAGTCCGGGAAGTGCTGCCAACCGGCGCTACCGGTATCGACGCAGGTCGTCACCCCGTAGGGCAGGCAGTGCTGGTCGGGATAGAGCCAGCCCCCGAAGCGGCGGTAGGCGTGGAGGTGGATGTCGATGAGTCCCGGCGTGACATAGTGGCCCGCCACGTTCACCGTTTTGGTTGCGGTCCCCGCTATATCGGGTCCAACCGCGGCGATTTTGCCGTCCTTTATCGCCAGATCAGCAGGGCCATTGATATCGTTTTTGGCGTCGATGAGGTGGCCGCCTTTAAGTACTAAATCGTAGTCCATGCAGGTCGCTCCCCGGTAAAGTGTATTCCATCGATATCGGCTAAAAGTCTCAGCAAATCCTCGCAATGTCAACCTGAGCCTGCCCTGGACGCGCCAGAATCATTAGTTTATGGACCAACACTGCGTTTTGCCCATTCTGAGAAGGTATCGCTTTGACCGATCCCACCAACAACCCCGGCCCCCGCTTATGGCCCCTCTACCTGATCGGTAGCAGCACCGTCGTAGCGCTGCTCTGGATCTGGATCCACGAATTTTCCCAGCGCCAGTGGCAGGTACTCGGTTTCATGTCCACCGCCATTATCTCGATCCTGCTCACCTTTTTCTGGCTGCTCTTTCTATCGCGAATCCGCTGGCGCTCACGGCTGTACTGCTTCGGTGGCGCGATGCTGGCCATCGCTCTTTGCGTCGGCTTGTTCCGCTACCAAGGCCTCAGCGGCGACTTCGTGCCCATTCTCGTCTGGCGCTGGACCAGCAGCAGCGTGACAACTGCTGTCGAAGGTGGTGCTCCAACCCCGATCGACGCCCGGGACTGGAATCAGTTTTTGGGGCCCGAACGCAATAACCAGCTCCGGGGTGTCCGCCTCAACCGCGATTGGAGCCAGTACCCACCCCGCGAAATCTGGCGCCGTCCGATCGGCGCCGGCTGGTCTTCGTTCGCCATCGTCGGCGGGCGGGCGCTGACCCAGGAACAACACGACTCCGAAGAGCAGGTCGTCTGCTACGATCTGGCCACCGGACGCAAACTCTGGAGCCATGCCGACTCGACCCGATTCGAGTCGGGCATGGGCGGTATAGGCCCACGTGCCACGCCCACCATCGACGGCGGCCAGGTCTTCGCGCTCGGTGCTACCGGCCTCCTCAACTGTCTCGACCTGGAGAGCGGGCAGGTGCTCTGGTCGCGGGATATCGTCCGCGACAACGACGCCAAGGTGCCGATGTTCGGACTGAGCGGCTCGCCACTGGTCCTCGATAGCCTGGTCGTGGTCAGCGCCGGCGGCGCCGACAACCGATCGCTGGTCGCCTATCACCGCCAGAGCGGGGAATTCGTCTGGGGCGGCGGCACCGACCAGGTCGGGTACAGCTCGCCGCAAAAAGTGCAGCTGGCAGGACGCGAACAGATCCTGATCTTCAACGAACGCGACAACGGCATCGCCGCCCACGATCCCCAGAGCGGAACCCTGCTCTGGTACCAACCATGGGCGCACAAAGCGGTCCAATGCGTGGCCAACCCCCTGGCCCTGCCCGGCGATCGGGTCCTGGCTTCCACCGGCTACGGCGGCGGCGCCGAACTCTATCAGGTCCGAGCCACTCCAGAGGGCGATCTGCACACCGAGGTCCTCTGGCAATCCAAGCATCTCAAAGCCAAATTCGCCAATATGGTCTATCGAGACGGCTTCGTCTACGGACTCGACGACGGGATCATGGTCTGCCTGGACCTGGCCACCGGCAAGCGCCGCTGGAAGCGGGGACGCTACGGTCACGGCCAGTTGATTCTGGTCGACGATATATTGCTGGTGATGAGTGAGAAAGGCGAGGTGGTACTGGTCGAGGCAACACCCGAACACCACCGCGAATTAGCGCGAATGAGCGTCTTCGAGGACAAGACCTGGAACCCGCCCGCTCTGGCAGCACCCTATCTATTGCTGCGCACCGACCGCGAGGCGGCCTGCTACGAGTTGCCGCTGGCAGATGCAATCCAGCCCTAATCTCGTATCGCTTGCTCCAGAAAGGTGCGTACCCGGCGATCCAAATCATCGGGCACGCTGGCGGTATTCGCCACCGCCAATTGAATCTCCGCAACGCCCAACGTCAATCGAGCCTCGGCAGCATCGAAAACCAGCTGGCCCTGAACAAACGCGCGAAAATTGCGTCCGCCGTGCTCGCGCATCGATTTGAAAACCAGCTTCTGCAGCGCGCGATCCTCGGCATAGAGCCAGTGATATACCTGTTCGGGCGGCGCATCGGCAGCCAAGCTGGTCACCTTGACCTCGACCAGCGCGGCGTCCTGGGCCGAGAAAAAATACAGATAGTCGTACGAGAGCGCTTGCGACACGTGGCTTGTTTCCCCTTCCAATCTACTAGTGGGTCTATCCGCTTCCCATCCTTGTATCCAGGCTAAAGCAGCTCCTTGCAGCGAAACTTCCACAACGCCAGGAGCAGAACGATCGCCGTAAAATCAAAGGCGTAGAGGGTGAGCATCGCAATATCTGCCGGAGCAATCAGCTCGCCCTTCATAATGAGCATGAAGATATTGTAGCGGTCGTAACTCGGCAGGACGAAATAAAGCGGGTTGGGCGGCGAAAGAAAAGTGGCGCTGGCAAAGTAGGCCACCACCGCGGCGAGGAGCGGATGGATCAGCAGCGAGAGCAGCAGGGCTACCGACCCGATCATCAAATTATGGCAGAACATCAGCCACGGAGCATAGCGAGCGGCCAGATTCAGATCCAGCTCATTGGCGTAGGCGAAGATCACCAGGGCCACGCCGATCAAGACCGAGTAGCCGAAGAGAACCGCGACCGCACCACAGTATTTGCCCAGCAGAAAGTGCGCGCGGGACACCGGCTTGGCGAGAACTATATGGATCGTACCCCGACGAAGGTCATTGGCCACCGCAGTTGAGCAGATAAAAAGCGCGACCAGAGTCCCTCCCAGCGCCGTGAACCAGTAGAATCCCGCCAAAATAAAAGACCCCGCCAGATCGATACCCTGACGCGCCTTTTCCAGGCCTCTCTCGTCGAGCTGGTCGCTATCCTCCATCGCCGCGCCATTTTCAATACCCTGGCCGACCCACTCCCTCCCCTCGGTCAGCAAGACCGAGAACACCACCGTCAGTCCCAGCGTAACCGACATCAGCGCCATCAGCAACCGCTGATGCAGGAGCGCGCGAATACTGTCGGCAGCAATCAACCCAACAACCCTCATTGCGCTTCCTCCCGACCAATGGCGCCAAAGAAGATCTCCTCCAGCGATTGCGTCGCGGTTTCGACCGACTCGACATCGACACCGCGCTCGCGCAGCACCTGCTCCACCTCCCGACTCACCTTCTGATTCTCGACTTCGATCGTGGCCACCCCTCGCTCCAGGGTCACCTGTGCGGCAGTGGCGGAGAGCGCCTCGAGCAACCCGGGCGGCAGCTCGCGAACCACCATACGCGATCCCGTAGCCGCCGACAACTCCTCCAGAGTTCCCACTTTCTGCAGCTGGCCGCCCTGTAGAATGGCCACCCGATCGCAAACCGACTCGACCTCGGAGAGGATATGCGAACAAAGGAAGATCGTCGTTCCCCTCGACCGGAGTTCGAGCAGGATATCGGAAACCTCTCGACGCGCAACCGCGTCGAGATTTGAGGTGGGTTCGTCGAGAATCAGCAATTCGGGATCGTTGAGCAGCGCCTGAGCCAACCCCAAGCGCTGCAGCATGCCCTTGGAATAGGTAGAGATCCGTTGCCCGGCCGCATCCACAAGACCGACTCGTTCGAGCAACTCCGCCGCCTGCCGCGCGCGGTCTGCCGATCGGATGCCCAGCAGACCACCATAAAATTCGAGCAGGCGCTGACCGCTGTAGTAGGGATGCAGATTCACCGACTCGGGCAAGTATCCCAAGCGTTGTCGGGTCTTTGCACAGGAGACCGGCTGGTCGAAGAGATAGGCCTCCCCCGTACTGGGGCGGAGAAAATTCAGCAGCAACTGAATGGTTGTGGACTTGCCGGCGCCATTGGGTCCGAGAAAACCGAATACCTCGGCGGAATCCACTTCGAGATCGAGCCCCTGTAGAGCGACCAGGCCCCCTTTGTAGGTCTTGCCCAGATCTTCGGTGCGAATAACGCTCATGGTTCCCCGCTTAACTTGCAGCCGATCCACTGGCCGGGCGTTGCTCAATAACCCCAGGTGCGGAAGAATCCGGCACCTCATTCCCTGCTTGGAGCGGAGCCAAGTCTATAGATTCGTCGCGAGGCATCTCTACTTTGACCTCATAGTGAATCCAAAGGCTACCAAGCGCAAATAGAATGCCCAGGATCCCCCAGACGATATTTCGCGTACTCAACTTCACTGCAGCTCCAGATTTGGGGTATGCCCTGTAAACTCAGGGCCGACGGGGATTTCCTTTGATATAAAGCTTATATGCACAGCTGTCAAAGAACCGGCAAAAAAAGAGCCGCGAGCGCTGCGTCGTCCAGGTTAAGACGGATTTATCGCGCCTGGATCCCACCCTGCCACGCTGCCTCGACATAGCTGGCATCGCGCGCAACCCGCGCGATCCGCACGCCCTGAATCTCTCCGTCGAAACTTCCCTGCCCCTTGTGGATATGCCCGATCGCAATCGGTTCGCTATTGGCCACCAGCCTGCCCGAGCCCTCGCGCTGCACGCGCAGTTCTCCGTCTATATAGAGTTTGAGCACTTTCCCATCATAGACCCCGGCCAGGTGGTGTAGCCCGGGGTCGAGAGGACCGTGCAGCGCCACGCTCAGCGGACCACTTTCGGTATTGAGCACAAAACTCGGACCGGGTACCGCCGCATTCAGCCCGCCGTTGTGCCCGTAGTCGCAATAGCGCAAGCTGAACGAGCCCTGGCCCCCCAGGGTGTCGCAGCGCAGGACAATGCCGTGGGTGATGAATTCTCCCGGGTGATCGGATTTCGGTCCCTGCTGCCAGGGTGCCGCGTAAAAATAACGACCGTCGAAGGCCCCGCCGTTGTAGCCGACGCTGGGCAAACCATCGGTGCGCGATGCGTCGTAGGCCTGCCAGCTCGCTGGATCCGCAAAAGCACCGCGCGGATCGAAGCGTAGATAGTGGCTGTGAAAGAGATTGTCGCGCGGCCCTGGTCCAACATGGCGGAAAAAGGGCTGAAAATAGACGAAGCGACCGTCGAAAAAACCCCCGTCGAACCCGGTGGTGCGCAAACCATCGGTATGATCGGCATCCCAACCCTCCCAGGCGTGGGGGTCGGCGAAATCACCCCGGGTATCGTAGCGCACAATGGTCGCATGACCATAAGCGCAGTAGTAGAGATAACGGCCATCGAATACCGCGCCCACCGCCAGCTTATAACCGAGCGGTCGAGCATCGAAGCGCTGCCAGGCACCCGGATCGTCGAAGTCTCCCCGGGTATCGTAGCGCACGGCGATACCGGTGTAGAGCGGCACGAAATAAATATAGCGGCCGTCGAAGGCCCCGCCGTCGAAACAGGCGCATTCCGAGCCGAGAGATTCGCTGATATCAATGCTGGTGCTGCTCTCAGGGCTCTTGAAATCACCCTGGGTATCCAGGCGAATCACCCGCCCGCAATATTCGTCTTCCCGCTCGGGATCGCCTGAAAAACCGGGGCAAAAGTAGATATAGCGCCCGTCAAAAGCCGCACTCTGCTGCGAATGAGCTTCTCCCACATCGCGCACTGCCCAGCTCCGCGGATCGTCGAACGCACCATGCGTATCGCAGCGCAGAATCCGGCTGTGATATTCGACCATGTCGAGCTGCCGCGGTACGAAATAGACATAGCGGCCATCGAATACCGCACCGTAAAAACCCCGTGTGTCCAGCCCCTCCGTACGCCCGGCATCGTACGCGGCATAGCTGTTCTGATCGTCGAACGCCCCGTGGGTATCATAGCGCAAAACCACCCCGTGGGTCGGCTTGTCCTGCTCACCGTGCTGTTCGGGGACGAAGTAGACGTAGCGGCCATCGAATACCGCGCCGAAATAACCCCGCGTTTTGAGACCGTACAGATCCGTCGCATCGAAGGCACTGAAACCGACGAAATGATCCGGCGGCGTCCACTGCGAGACCAGCGCCTGCATCCCCTCTTGACGCTCCTCGCGAGCATCGACCCATGCCTCGATGGTGAACACATCACCGAGATCCAGATCGGAATCCTGCACCAGCACGGGACGCTCGCCCACCAGCTCATGAGATTCGAGCGAAATCACTATCTCGGGATCGGTCTGATCAGATGCCATTGCGTTGCTCCCTGTTTTCCCTCAGAACTCCTGCAGTCGCTCGATCACTTCGCGCAATACGACAAAAGCCGACTCGGCACACTCGTGCGGCACATTCGCCGCATCGTCCAAAGGCGTGTGATTGGCCGCCAGCGTCTCGCAACCCCGGCTGTTGAAATTGAGTCCGCGAATTCGCGGATTGATCCCCTCGAAACACGCGGCATCGTTCATCCAGCATTTGGCTTCTTGATATATCGGCTCGGTTCCCAGCGCCAGATCGGCATGGACGCTCTTGACCAGGTCCATCAACTCGTCGTCGTGCGTGGTCGTCCACAGATTCGGCCCATAGGTCAGCGAATCCGAGTTGATCACGAATTGGAGACGCCCAGCACTCCCCTCGGCCTGCCGCCGCCGCGCGTAGTGTCGAGCTCCGGCCAGACCGTATTCTTCGCTGCCGGTGAACGCAAAACTCAACGTCTTGCGCGGTTCGGTGCCGGAAAAGGCATGTGCCAGCATCAGGGTGATGATCGCGGTCGCCATATTATCGTTGGCCCCCTCGCTCATAATGACCGAGTCGGTGTGAGCCATGATCAGGATTTCGTCGTCGCTCGCTCCCGGCAAGGTGCCGATGACATTATAGGTCGGCACCTCTGGCGCATAAACCACCTGCAGCCGCACCTGTACCTCGCCCCTTGATTCGGCGATCAAATCGACGAAGGGCACCTCGCCAAGGCCAACGACAAAACGCGGCAGCGAGAGCACTTCGTCGCCGACCAGATAACCGCGCTGGGCATGCACGTCCCCACCCAGCGCAATACAGGCCGCCGCCTCGCCAGTGGCCTGGTCGATGATTCTATAGGGTACCGGCCCATCGACTCGCTCGATCACACCCGTAAAACCCGCTGCGGAGGTCCCGGCGCAGTTTTCGGCCACCTCGACGGCAACCGGCTTGCCGCGATAAAGGATCTGGGGACGCGCCAACACCTGCCAGAAATCCAGGTAGCGGTCGCGAAAAGCTACCGGCAACGCCGCTTGCAACTCCGCGTGGACGATCTGCGTGACCTCTTCAAAGGCCGGAGTCCCGGAAGGGTGCGGCCCCACATCGCTACATAGCCTCTTGAGCAGCGCAGCAAAATAAGCGGCCCGCTTCTCAACGCTTTCGATTCGATCTCGGCTATCCGATATGCTCATAGCTCAAACAATCTCCAGAAAATCCCTCTCGGGCAGCGGCGGGAACGGTTCCCCCGGCAGCGTCTGGTACCAGTAGGCCACCGACGCTATATCGTCCTGCAGAGGCAGATAACGACCCCCTTCGCGCCAACCCAACGCCTGGATCGTCACCCGCAGATCTTTTTTGAAGCGCACCGGGTCGGTAATATGCCAGCGATAGAGCCCGAAACGCATCTGCGAACGATAGACTCCATCCGGGCGCAGGACCTGCGGCATTCCGGCATAGGGCGTAGTGTATTCCTGGTACTGACCACTAGCCTTGTTTTCAAAATTGTACGAGCCGCAGAAATAATCCTCGGTCCCCGTGCCGCAGATCGTCGGAAATTCCCGGTCGCCGTCGAGGTAGAATTTAATCTCGCCTTCCCCCCACCATCCCGAGTTGTTGACGCCCCAGGCCATATAGGTACCCGCGAAATGGCCCTGTCCCTCGACGCCGTCGAGCAGGGTATAGACTTCCTTGTAAGGCAGCGGATTGACGCGGCGAAACTGCGCGTGAAAATACGCGGCCTCGTCGGAGACCGGTGCCAGTGCGTAATTGATCTGATAATAGAGTCGCATATCGTCACTGGCCATATTCTCCAGCGTTATCCGACAACGGCGGCGAAAAGGCATGCTCCAGTAGCAATTGAAAGCGCTGCCTGGATTGACACACACCGCCAGCGACGAAACCTGGGCGTACTGGCCCCAACCGCAGGCGAAAAAATCCCCGACCGGACACTCGACCGAGGGGTGCTGCTGATCATCCCAGTAAATCCGCAAAATGCTGAAGCGCCAATTGCCGGTCGGCGTCAGCCAGATCTGCTCGATCGTGCCCGGCCCCTCGATATCGGCCATCTCAAACGTCGTCCCCGCCTCGATCACCACCGAGGGGGAGATCTTCCAGCCCGGGCCCAGGTCACGGGCACAAGCAGCGCCCGTGCCTTCCTCGGCCATGCCGCCTTTGCCCTTTGCGCCGGTGAAATTCTCCGGGCTGATCGAGCGCGATTCAGCTGTGGAGAGAGTAGAAAGCTGGTGCATCATGGTTCTATACCTTTCGTCTGGCGCGCTGACCAGGGGCGCGCAACATCCAATTTGCCGTACTCCGCATAATCTGCTCCGTTACGAATACAGACGCAACCTGAGTTGTCCGGCTTGATTCAGAACCGTGCGTGTAGCTACATTTAGACGCCCATTGCTCTATCCAACTCGTCTACGCAGCCAAGGAGCGCGATCCAGTGGATTACTCGCAGATTCAAAAACCCGATCTCGGCTACCGCTACGAATTCGCCACCGATGAACTCGAGGCGATGGACGCGTGTCTGCAGACACACGGTTTCGCCATTATCAAGGATCTCCTGCCAGAAGATATCGTCGCCGGGCTCAAAGAGGCGGTTTATGCCGGCACCGATCCCGGCCGAGAGCTCGAGTCTGGCCAGAGCAGCACCCGGCACGCCTGGATCGAATCGGGCCCCGGTGCCTGGTCGGTACTCGAGTACGAACCCTTCATGGATATACACCGACACCTTACCGGTACCACCGAGTTGACCATCAACCGCTCAGCGGCAATCATCCGCATGCCCGGCTCGAGCCCCGTGGGCTGGCACACCGACTGGCACGGTTTCCACAGCGGCCCGCCTAGGAATTCCGGCGATGTACTCAACCGCGGACCCTGGCCCTCGGGCAAGTGGTTCTACCTCACGGGCTCCCGCCCGGAACACGGCGGTCTCTGCGTCATCGAGGATTCCCACGCCGAGGACTGGGAGGGGCCCGAAGGCTTCAACCTGACCGCGGATCGTCGCTCGTTCTACCGCGAGGGAGAAGAAGAGACCGGCTATAGCGGATTCGACATTCCCGGCCTGGTACCCCTCTTTACCAACGGCGGCGACATGATCGTCTTTGCCCACCGCACCTACCACGGCGCATTCCCCAACCGCAGCGACGAAATCCGCCTCTCCTGCGGAATCGGCTTCCGCGATCGAAATCACCGCATCGAGATCCCCTGGGAAATTCCCCCGCAGGGCCGCTGGTTTCTCGATAATCTTCCAGATCACCTACAGTGCTATACGGATGGATACACCAGTATCAATCTGGAATGGCAGGGCTAACAGCACTCCTGGCCCATTGTTTAACCACTGCATTAGCGGAGAACAATTATGACCCCCGAACAAAAATTCTTTTTCGACCTCCACGGCTGGATTCTCCTGCCTTCGATCCTCAGCGAGCAAGAGATCGAAGCGTGCAAAGCCGAAGTTTATGCCGGCGCCAAACAATCCTACCAGGGCGAACTTTCCGCCCTGCTCGACCATCCGGCAATTACCGATATCCTCACCGAGATTCTCGCCGAAGAGTCCTATCTCGGCGACGAGTACTACAGCTTCCGCTGCGAAGGGTCCTTCATCACCGTCCGCCCTCCCGGCTGGGAAAAGCCCGAGGGCACCAGCATCCCCCATGTGGTGCGTCCACCGCAACAGGCCAACGCCATGCGCTACCAGGTCGCCGGGGGGAAAATCTTCTCGGGGCTAACCCGGGTGGTCTGGGAATTAGAAGAGGTCAAAGCCGGTTTCGGAGGCACGACCTTCTTGAGCGGATCACATAAGAGCCACTTCAATTACGGCGGCCCCGATCCCAATCGTCCCAATATCAGCGAATCGGAATGGGAAGAGGAAATCCACGCGGCAATGGCCGAGTACAGCTGCCCGCCCGGTTCGGTCATTATTTTCACCGAGAGCCTGCTCCACGCCGCCAACGACTGGACCAACCCCGACAATCCGCGCTGTGCCGTCTTCAATTGCTACAACTCACTCTGGGCCCAATGGCACCGGCTCGATCTCGACCACGAGATCATCGAGGCGATGCCACCCAAGCGCCGGACGCTTTTTCGCGGCGTTTGGGAACTGGGCGGCAACACCGAATATTCGCTGGATAACAGAGCGGTCTGAACACCGATGGGCCACAATCGGCGCAACGGCGCGCTAAGTCAGCGCCCCGCAGAAATTTGAAGCACACGGCGCCTGGTAGCTGATATCCAGTTCGGGAGTCAGCACCCGACAATGATCGCTGAACCTCGACTCGAGGCAGCGCTCGAGCACGCCACTGACCAAAAGCGTGCGCTCAACCGGATAAGGCGCACGACCAGAGACGAACATTTGCTCCGCCTTGGCCATCAGGCAGGCCGAATAGACGACATTCGGTTGTCCCGGCAGCAGAAACTGGGCCGAGTACACTTCGGGCAGCCCCCGCACTGCGGCGGCAAAAGTATAGTCCTGAACCGCCCCGTTGAGCATCAGCAGCGTGGCCTTGAAACCATCGTTGTACTCGATGAAATAGGCCGCCGGGTTTTCCACCAGCTCGACCAGCTCGTCGCTGTGAGCCAGATCCTGAGGCCGGCCATCGCTCAACCCGATCCCGCTGCGCGAATCGGAGCGGGCCAGTGCACCTTCGAGCAATCGCCGCGACCAGCGACCCTGCTCGCCGGCGCGCCAGACCTCTTCGCCATCGATTAATTGTACCGCTCGCACCCCGGTCTCGCCTCCCTGGCGACGTTCGACCATACACTGCAGCGCTTCCAGTGCGTGGAAATCCATCGCATCCGACGAGCCAACCCCCACCATCAGCGCATCTTCGAGCTCGCAGCCCAGGGGCAACTCGAGCGGAGGCAGGCGAAAAGTGACCGGCAGCGACGAACCAGCCAGCAGGGGAAAATCGAGCTCCTGCGCCGCCGCCACCATCTGCTGCGCCTTGGCGAAACTATACGAGAGATGTTTGTCGTTGAATACCGGCACCGCCCGACCGTCCTGGCGAAAGACATCGACGATCTGCGAGAAAAATTCGTAGCGCGGGTACAGTTTCTGCCCTTTTTCGTTGATCGGATAATCGCCGTGCTCGCCGATGAGCAAAACGGCATCAACGGCCAGTGCTTCCCCGCCCAACCGCAGGGCCTCGGCGATGGTCGGATAAATGGTGAAGCCGTGCTTCTCAGCCTTGCTGCGGCTCAAATCGCCTTCAGCAGATTGATCGACATAGACGCCGACGATATCCATATCCGGGCGATGCCAGCGGCCGTCGATAGGATAGCCATTCAAAAATCGCTCGCCCATGTGGTTGGCGTGGCTACGCCACTCCCAAAGGGTCGTAATCAACGCCAGCTTCTTGCGTCGCGGTTCGGGCATCAGGTCCTCCGAAAGGTCGATCCGGCATCCACCTGGTACTCGATGGCCAGGTGCGGCGTATCGAGTCGCTTCTGACCCAGCCACAGCGACTCGACTCCGGCGGCGGTGAGCCCGGTCGTCAGCAGAGTCCGCTCTACCGGGTACGGTGGACGGCCGCTCGCGATCATCGCCTCGATATGCTGCGAAAGTGGATTGAAGAAATTGGGTTGTACCTCGTGGCCCGAGCCCAGATAGAAGAGCAGCGAAAAGGGGTCGCGCTGCCCTTTCAGCCGTGCGGCGACCGTAATATCGCGCACCAACCCTTCCATCAGCAGCATCGTCGTACGCAGACCATCGGCGTACTCGCAGCGATAGGCGACCGGCGGCGATCCGACCAAGTCTGGCAGATCTGCGAGTTCGGGGTAGGTGTGGCGACTGCTCTCATCGACGGGCTTGAGACTCAGACTGCGACACAGACAGGCTGCAAAAAGCGTCGGATCCCACCCACCGGCCTCCCACGAATCGGCCTCGAAGGCCTGCCAAACGCCTTCGCCGCGCAACGCCTGGATCGACACCACCCCGGTCTCACCCCCTCGCCGACGCTCCGCCAGACATTGCATCGCCTCGAGCGAGTGAATATCGTAACCGTCGATCCCACCCACACCCACGCTGACGATCTCTTCGACCTCGGCGCCCCAAGGCAGATCGATCGATGGTATGCGCCGGCACACCGGCAGCGACGAACCGGCCAGCAGGGGAAAATCGAGCTCCCGACTGATATCGTACATCTCGCGCGCCCAGTCCCAATTCCACGACAGGTGCTTGTCGCAAAAAACCGGCACGCTCCGTCCACTGCGGCGGAAGACTTCGACCATTTCTTTGAAGAATTCATAGCGCGGGTACAGAGTCTGCCCCTTTTCATTGCGAGGATACTGGCCGTGCTCGGCGATCAGCAATACGCCGTCTACAGCCAGTTCGCTACCCCCCAGAGTCAGGGCCTCCGCGATCGTGGAATAGCCCTTTAGATCGGGGTGGCGCGCCAGACGTTCGCGGCTGAGATCGGACTCGGGGAACTGATCGACGTAGAGCGATACCACGTCGAGCTCCGGGTGGTGCCAGCGGCTCTCCCAACCGTAGCCGCCGATCAACCGATCGACGATATTCTGCCCGTGCGAGTACTTGCGATACTCGGTTACCAGCGCGGCGAGCTGCGGCCGTCCGGCAGATGGCTGGGAAGGAGTTTCGAGTGAATGAACGGCTCGATCAGTCACGGCAATGATCCATGGCGGAGTTGGGGACAGGCTATTTTTTATACTTCACAGCAAAGCCTAGCGATTTTCTCCCGCTGCATCAAGAAAAAAGTACGAGCGGTCCGAACGCGAGCAAATACCGCTCTGCGCACACCGAAGTCGGACGGCTGCGTAGACCTCGGTCTAATCCGAGAAGTGCAGATCGAGTTCTCCCGCAGCTCTCCAACGGTTCGAGAGCCTGTTAGTACAAGATGAACTGCGGGATGATGCAGGACATAACGGTAGCAATCCGCAGCACTGGAGATGGATACATCGCGCCCCCAGTCCCGATGGCCGGCGATTAAGGCAAAGCCACGATCGGCATAGCGGCGCGCGGCAGCGGGTAAAACCTGCTCCGCCGCCCCTCGATGAGCCATACTGATCAACGCGAGCATTAGCCCCTTTTCGCCAACTTAACTATACTTATCTCAGTCGTTAACAAACGACCTCCATCATCAAACCACCAGAGCGCACGCCAAGTGCAGAGGCCTTAATCCGTTTTTTTGTCGGGAGTCGTCCAAATGAATGGTCTGCGAAAAAAAATTAACCTGCTTGCACTCCTCCTCTTCTTGCCCGTATTCGCACTAGCGGCGGCAGCCGATGACCCCCATCCTTTGCACGGCACCTGGATTACCGGGGAAGACGGCAGCGAATGGGAATTGGCGCTCCATCCCGACGGTACCTTTCGCATGACCGTAACTACGAGCGAAGGGTTCGGTTTCGGCGAGGGCGAGTTTGGCGAGGACGAGTTCGAAGAGGATGAATTCGAAGAGGATGAAAGCTGGGAGGATATCCTCGCCGACCTCGACAGCAACGAGAATGGAGTGATTGACGAGGAAGATTACCAGGCAGCACAGGCGCGTGGAGATGAAGACCTGGACGAGTCCTGGGACGAGGTACTGGAGGGCGATATAAATGGCGATGGCGTAATCGACGAGGAAGAATATAATTTTTGGGGCGAAGAGGACGAGGATTGGGAGGGTATAGATCCCTTCGCTGGACCGATGACAGAAATATTCGGCGACGAAATTGTTATGACCATCGTGGTGATGGGCACCTGGGAGGTAGAGGACGATCACTTCACCCTCGAGGGTGTCGAAACCGTCATCGAGATCAACGATATGACGATGGCCGAATTCTATACCGAGATCTTCAATGCGATGATCGATGCGATCTTCGAGGAGTCTGGATTGAACGAGGACGAGTTCATAGCAATGATTTCAGAAGCTGACGATACCATAACGGCGGAGACGCTGGACGAATTGAAAGCAAACACAGTCGATGAGCTACTGGCCGATATGGACGAAGGAGCAGTGCCGCCCCTCGCAACCGAAACCTTCGAGTACGCGATCGATGGGGACGAAATGATCGCCACCGATAGCTTCGGCGATCCACAGAGCTTCGTGCGCCTCGACGCGCAGAGCGCAGTCGAAGCCATCTCATGGGGACAAATCAAAGCGCTCTCGCGCTGATCGCCCGCAAAGCGCCTAAACCGAACTCAGCGATGGGAAAATCCTATGAGTAGCGAACGTTTCAACTACCAGGTCGTAGAAAATTGGGCGCTGGGACCCCAGGGCCGCGCGATGGACGGAGTGGTACCCGGAGTAGCCGCCGACACCCGAGGCCGGGTCTTCGTCGCCCGCCGCGAGCCTCCGGCTCTGCTGGTCTACGACCGCGACGGGGTCTACCTCGACACCTGGGGCGACACAGTGCTAACCAACCCGCACCTGCTCTGGGTCGATGCCCAGGACCAGGTCTACGTCGCCGATACCGAAAGCCACACTATCCGCTGCTTCGATCCGAATGGGACCCTGATTCAGACCTGGGGCACTCCCGGCACACCGGGTGCCCCCGAAACGCCTTTCAACCAGCCGACTAAAGCCATGCGCGGTCCGTCCGGGGATCTGTACGTGTCCGATGGGTACGGCCAATTCCGCATCCATCGCTTTTCGCCACAGGACGAACTACTCTGCTCCTGGGGAGCCCAGGGCGCCGATCCGGGCTACTTCGCCCTGCCCCACAGTCTCTGGGTTGACCGCGAGGAGCGCGTGTGGGTCGCAGACCGCGAGAATCACCGCATCCAGCGTTTTGACAACGAGGGCCGCTATCTCGATGAGTGGAACGACCTGGAAATGCCCATGGATCTCTTTATCACCCCGGACGACGAAGTCTTCGTGGTCGAAGCTCCCTCCCGCGTCAGCATATTCGACCTGGATGGGAACCTGCTTTCCTCCTGGGGTGAGGACGGCAGTGCCCCGGGTCAATTCGCCGACGCCCCGCACAGCATCTGGGTCGACGACCAGGGATCGCTGTACATCGGCGAAGTGGCCACGCTGCACAACCGGGTACAGAAGTTTCGCCGGGTCTGAAGAACGCGTTTCGATCTGGGAACGGCGGTGTTACAGATAGTATACAGCCCGTGCTTCGGTTGGCCGACTCTTTTCCAGCCCCCGTACTAGCCGAACCCCTACCCCCCCGAAATCCGCTTGCCCCAGCGCGCACCGGCCCTGCACTATACCAGCAGTAAACCGCAACAACCGGCCTCTCACCCGACCTAAATCCCAGGCGACGCTTTCTGCGATTGCCACCACTTGCCCAGAAAAATCGCAGCTCTCTCGACTGGCATGTCTTTAGCTTTCCGGTTTATGACACATGTCTTAGCAGAAACCGGATGCGATGAAAAAACTGCCACTGGGCCAACCTCCGATCAGCGCCTACCTATTCCACGCCTATCCCCTCTCGATCCTGGCGCAGGAGGACCGCTATCTGCCCTGGTTCTACAGCACCTATATCCAGCTCTTCCTCTTCCCGGGCGAAGAGCTCAAATTCTATACCCACCCCTACTGCACCCATCACCAGATCCGCCACCTCTACCTGCAGACCTGTCCATTGCTCGAGGCGCGCTCGATCGAGCGCAAGACGCTGGCACCGACTCCGAGCGGACTCGGCGTCTGGATCCGCGACGCAATCGAGCGCAAGTGCTACGTCCAAATCGATGTTGACTTCTTTCACCTGCCCAACAGACCGCAGTACCAGCGTCGCCATTTTATCCACGAAATACTCGTTTCCGGCTACGACCCGGTCACACAGACCTTTTTGTGCTCCGGATTCGACCAGCGCGGACAGTACACCACCACCGCGCTGCCCTGCGCGATATTGGAAAGAGCGCTGGCGTGGACCAAGGAATACCATATCCAGCAGGCACTGAATAGCGGAGAGCGCCTCTCCCCCTGGTTTGCGGCAGCGATGGAAGATCGCCCCAGCATCTTCCTCTATAAATACCTGCGCGACCAATACTGTCTGCTGGACCTGGCATCAATGGGCGAGTACCTAGAAGATTACCTGGAAGAGCGGGATACTTCAGCGCGGCAGCACTCACTGGCAAAACCCAGGTCGGGTGGAACATGGGGGTTGGGAATCTATGCCGCCCTGCAGCAACATCTGGAGGAAGCCAAAGACGGCAACGCCTCGTTTTCGCCGATCATATGGCGGATTCTGAGTGAGCATAAGACCACTATGCAAAGCCGATTGGCCTTTCTAATCCAGCGCGGCTTGATCAGCCCACACCAAACTCCGACTCGCCAATATCAGGCGCTCGCCAACCGTGTCCACAGCGTCCGTCTCGCACTGCTGCGCAACCGGCACTCCGCCCGTCCCGACACCTTCTCGGCAACGATCCGCACGCTCGCAGCGATCGCCAGCGAAGAGCGAAAGCTCCTGACCATGATTCGCACTCTGCTCTGAATAACATGTCCATCCATTATAATTGACGCCTTCAGCTGCAGGGCCTATAGTCTCGACACAGGCACGCTGTATACGCGGCGACACCGACACCCCGATCCATCGCTGAAGGCCGCAGCGAAAACCCCGCAACTGAGCCCCGGCAGCCTAAAAGACCGGTAACCGTAGAAATCCCATGGCAGAGAGCGCACACCTCGCACTGATCGAACAAGGGGTCGCGACGTGGAACCAGTGGCGGAAGCAAAAGCCCGTAATTCGCCCGGACCTGCGCGGCTCGGCAGAGCAAATATGGGTCGTGGGCAAGTGTGGCACCACGACCTGCCCGACAGCGGAACGGAAATCCGCGGTTTCGAGACTCTGCACAATCCGGAGACACGGCTCGGTCGCGATATTGAAGGCGTATTGCACGCAGAGCCGGGATCCTTCGCCACGGCCGAGGTGCTGAGGGACTGACCATTGCGATCAGATCCAAACTGGTCCTTGTTGGAGACCTGATCGTGTATTAGATTGGACGCGACAAAGTAGGCAAACTACTTTGCAGCAAGCTTTTAGCTATGGCGGAGTCTCATATTAACAAAGCGCTCGGCACCTGATTTTGCGGCCGTTTTCACCCGCTACTACCCATAGTCCGGCCCGATCTGACGGTACGGTGGCATCGCGTATTCACGACCTCGTCATCTGCAGAGCGACAATCCGGGCCGCCGTCCGCCGCGAACCCCATTTACCACCCTGCGGGTGAAAACTACTCCTGAGGTCTCACTATGGAAAAACGGACCAAACTCGGCGCTACCGATCTCGAGGTCAGCCGACACGGCTTCGGCGCGGCGCGCATAGGCAGTGCGCCGCCCTTCGATCAGATCGCCAGACTGCTCAACGGCCTCCTCGATTTGGGGATCACCTTTATCGATACCGCCGACTGCTACCCCGAAAGCGAAGAACTGATCGGTCGCGTCCTCCGCGACCGACTCGGCGAATTCGCACTGGCCACCAAGTGCGGCTGCCTTACCGACGGCGCCCAAGGCGAACCCTATTCGCGCGCCATCATCGAAGAGAGCATCGATCGATCGCTGCGTCGCCTGGGGGTCGAGTGTCTCGATCTGGTTTTTCTACACACCTGCTCAGCGGAGATCCTGCGCAACGGCGAAGCGGCCGAAGCCCTGCTACGGGCACGCGACGCGGGTAAAGTGCGCTACACGGGATACAGCGGTGACGACACCGATGCCCTCGAGGCGATCTCTATGGGTGTTTTCGACGCTCTGCAGGTGACCTTCAATATCATCGACCAGAGCGCCCTCGACGAAGTGCTCCCGGCTGCCGAGCGCGCCGGAATCGGCGTGGTCGCCAAACGTCCGATCGCCAACGCCAGGCTGCTACCAGCCGACTCATCGCATTTCCACGGCGGTCCCCACTGGGATCCCGTGCGCCAGCACTTGCTCGACGCCGGTGCGTGGGACGATCCGCTTGAAGCTTCACTGCGCTTCACCCTTTCTCATCCCGTCATCGACTCGGCGATCATCGGCACTACGACCCTGGCTCACGCCAGCGAAAACGCCAGACGCGCCGCAGCCGAACCGCTCCCGCCAGCCCTGCTGGACGCACTCCACAACCTGGCGCCGAGCAGCTGAGGTTCCCATGACTCCTCCCCCCAAGTACCGGATCATCTACAACTGGGATGGCGCCCCGCACGGATACTCGCCCACGCCCCAGTCGCTGGACTCCCTGCTCGATAAAGCGTACGCCCCGCTCATCGACACCCAGGTCGACGCGCTGTTCTGGAGTTGTGGCGGGCAGGGATCGCGCTGGCCGAGCGATGTGCTGGACTTCATCGGTGAAGCTCAGGGCCGCCGCTACCAGAGCGCCGGCGCCTATACCTCCACCGAGAATATCCGCCAGATGTACGACCGCGGCGAAGACCCGCAAGAAGCCTTGATCGCCCGCGGCCGCGAGCTGGGAATCGACGTCTATGCCTCGGTGCGAATGAACGACAATCATTTCGGTGGTGCCCAGATCGCCGACCTGGGATCGCTGCTCAAAGACCACCGCGTCGAAGAGCTGCGCTACGAGCACCCCGAGTGGGTGCTGGGCGAGCGCACCGCGGAATGGTTCGCGCTCTCGTGGAATATGGCCGTGCCCGAGATCAGAAAGCGCCGCTATGACCACGTCGAGGAGGTTGCGCGCCGCTACGACTGGGATGGGATCGAACTCGACTGGCAGCGGCACGCCTTCCACTTCCCCGATGACGAAGGCTATCGTCTGCGCTACCTGCTCACCGACCTCCAGCGCGCAATCCGCCAGATGACCGAAGCGCTGGGCGCAGAGCGCGGTCGGCCCATCTACCTGGCCGCGCGGGTCGCCGGATCGCTCGAAATGTGCCGCCGCATCGGTTACGACGTGCCGACCTGGATCGATGAGGGCCTAGTCGATATCCTCATCCCCGCTGGCAACGCCGTCACCGATGCCAGCATCGATGTCGCTGGATTCGTCGAATTGTGCAAGGGTACGGATGTCGCCGTTTATCCCGGCTTCGACAGCAATCTTCCCGATCCCTTCGTCGGCCCGGAAGAGCTCGAGGATAAGGATCGCCTGCGCACCCGGGCCATCGCCAGCCGCTACCACCGCGCTGGAGCAACGGGTATCTACGTCTTCAATTGGCACGCCGACCGCGATTCGAAGCGGCCGCTCCTGAAAACGATCGGCTCTAGTGCAACTCTGGCCGGCCGCGATAAGATCTATGCGGCCACTCATCGCTTCGTGCAGCGCGAAGGAGCCTGGCGCGGTGCCTTCCGCATCGACCGGATCTACGGGCAGGTCCCCGTCGACCTGGTCGCAACGCTGAGCGGAGAAGGGCCCACTATCACCCTCGACCTGGCCGAGGACTTCGACGCCAACCCACCGACGACGCTGCACCTGCGGCTGCGCCTGAACCAGTGGGTAAAAGAAGACCGGGTCGAAGTCCAATGGGATGGTGAGACCCTGGCAGCTCCGGAGATTAGCTATTGCCGACTCGAAGATCCCGCGCCCCCGGGAGGCGCTTTTCAGCCACCGCCGCGCTGGCGCGAACTATCCGACCAGAGCAGCGCCGTCTGGCTGAGTTGGGATTTTACCGGGTCGGCCATCGCCTCTGGCGAGCACGCGGTACGCGTCGTGCTACGCGAACGCAGTCCGCAAATCGCAGTTCCCCTGACGCTCACCGATCTCGAGTTCGTACTCCGCTACTGAAAACAAGCCGTTGACTGCTCCCGATTAAAAACCCCAACAACGCACGACAAAGAGCGCGGAAGAACCGACAATGCCCGATAACTGGCAACTCGTACTGGAGCAACAAAGCGACCTCTCGATCAAAAGCGGCAGTCCAACGGCAGTGGCCGAAGCGGTGCGTGCCGGTGCCGACCTGCGGGTCTATATGACTACACAGACCTACGAAGAAACCCTTTACTTCCAGCAAACCTATGCCGGTATGGACGATGCCTTTGCCGGCATCATGAGCCATCACCATTCCTACGTCTACGATGGCCAACCCATCGCCGAACCCTATGTCAGCCTCTTCAAATACGATATTTCGGGCAGGGTTTCGCATATCAAGTGGATGCTCGGCGATCGTGCCATCGACGTCAGTGCAGACCTCGAGTACGGCGTCTACCGATGGTACGTCTGTAGACGCTGGCGCAGCGTCTACGAACACGATGCCGACGGCAATCCCATCGCGGGCGACCTCGGCGAGTTGCAGCACTGCGTCCGGACCGGCCAGACCTTACGCGTCGGCATTCGGCAACTCTTCGGACTCAACGAGGACGACCCGTCCGGACCGGCACACACCTGTTTTCTCGCTACCATGCAGCCTCTCATCCGCGACGGGCACGTCAGCTCGAACTGCGATTTTGCGCTGGTCGGCGCACCGCGCTATCCGTTCGACTGGAAAGACGGAGTGCATCTGGCCGCCATCTGCCCTGAAACTTCGGGCGAGATCCTCTCCTTTCTCGCCATGCCCGGGCAGTTGCCTTTTCAGCGTCTGATCCGGCGCCGAGCAATGCAATGGCTGGTCGCGGAACAAGGGTGAGAGCACCTTGAATTAATCGTCCAATACGCAGAGAATCTCCGTCGCGCTGAATGCTCAGATCAACCGTATGGTCCGCGACCGGGCAGCACTAGGGCAACACCCCCATCGCACCCGAAACACCAATGCAATCAAACCTGGCCGGGAAGCCGGACGATTCGTCTTACCAGCCTTATCGCCAACGATTGGAACCACTATGCAAACCCAGACAGCAGCAACCCTGGAGAAGATGTTTTCACTGGAGGGAAAACGGGGCATCCTGACCGGCGGATCGAGCGGCCTGGGCTTGGCCACCAGCCAGATCCTGGCCGACGCCGGAGCCGAAGTCTTTGTCCTCAGCCGCTCCGGTAAGGTGAAGGTCGAACACACTGTTCAGAATCCGTCGATCCACCATATCGCGGCAGAGGTCTGCGACTACGACACCATAAAAAAGACTGTAGACCAGATCGGAGGCGAAGGACTCGACTTCCTGATCAATAATGCCGGAATCACCGAAAAGGCGCGGGCCGAGAATGTTGCGCTCGAGTCCTTCGCAAAGATTCAGCAGGTCAATGTCGAAGCGATCTTCAACCTGTGCAAAGTCTGCTACCCCTATTTGAAAGAAGCCGCTGGCGCAGGACGGATCGTGTCAATTTCTTCGCTGGCGGCCCAGCTCGGATTTGCCGAGGTCGCTCCCTATTGCGCTTCCAAATCGGCGGTGAGCGGACTGATGCGGGGCCTGGCCATCGAATGGGCGCAAGACAATATTCTGGTCAATACCATCGCCCCCGGCTGGTTCCCCTCCGAGATCAACAAACAGGTCGTCGATGACGAGCGGCAAAAAAAGATTCTCAACCGAATGCCGCTGCACCGTTACGGCGATCCGAATGAGCTCGCCGCGATGGTCCTGTTCCTGGTTTCTCCAGCAGCCACCTATATAACGGGACAGGACTTCACCGTCGATGGCGGCGCTCTGGCCTTTGGTTTCTAATAATCTGAGGGCACCTCCGCCCACGGGTAGAATCCATGCCTGGCGGCACCAAAAAATAGCGGATGACCCTTCGCCGAAAAGGCAAGAGTCATCCGCCACAAAGAATATTGGAACTAAAACCGCTAATTGGGCTCAGTATAGCTACCGGGTCGGGGCCAGATCCTTGGCTGCTGCCAACTAGCGAGACTCGCTGAATTCCTTTTTCGCCTCTCCCCAGGAACTCTCCTCAATATTGGTATTAAAATTGACCGCCGTTTGCGGCAGTTCGATCGGCTCGTCGGTACCCGCCTGACGCTGGCGAATTCCCTCGCTAAATTCCTCCAGATTCCAACCGGCCCGCACGATAGCCGCCTGCAACTCCTCAGGCCAATCGTCCGGATCCATCGCCATTGCCCGCGCGATCACACCCTTCTGAAACTCGCGCAACCGATGGCCATCTCTTTCTCGACCCTCTTCGCGAGTCCCCTCACCTGCTCCATGCGCCTGACGCTGACGGACCGCCTCTGCGATCTCCTCGATCGTGCTATCGGGCTTCAGCTCGAGTATCGCCGCCTTGAGTTCCGCTGACCAATCGTCCGGATCCTGTGCCATCGCCGCGCGCCATACCCGCTCTTCATGAGCCTTGTCGCCATCACCGGCTTCCGCCCGCCGACGACCCGCTTCATGCGCCTGGCGCTGGCGGATCCCTTCCGCGATCTCCTCGATCGTGCTATCGGGCTTCAATTCTAGTATCGCCGCCTTGAGCTCTGCAGACCATTCATCCGGGTCCTGTGCCATCGCCGCGCGCCATACCCGCGCCGCCGCCTGACGCTTACGGATCCCCTCCGCAATCTCCTCGATCGTGCTATCGGGCTTCAATTCTAGTATCGCCGCCTTGAGCTCTGCAGACCAATCGTCCGGGTCCTGTGCCATCGCCGCACGCCATACCCGATCCTCGCGAGCCTTTTCGCCATCACCGGCTTCCGCGCGCTGACGCGCCGCTTCGTACTTGGCCCGACCTTCCTCCGGCGTCAGTTCACCGCTCTCGATCGCCGCACGGATTTTTCGGCCGATCTCTTCCAGGCTCATATTCCCTTTTTCCCGCGCCGCTGCCTGACGCACTCTTTCTGCGATCGCCTCCGGATCGTAGCCGGCAGCGACGATCTGCGCCTTCAGTTCGTCCGACCAGTCTTCCGGCGCGATGGAACGAACCGCCTCCCAATCGACTTCATCTTTGGTTTCGGTCCGCGCCTCTCCACCTCCCCGCGTCTGCGCAATACCCGAAGAAGGCAGGGTCAATGCCGCCATACCCAGGAGCAATACCACCGACAAAAAGCGATTCAGCATCGTCATTCGAGACCCCTCCCCGTTGAGAGTTCGGCGAATTCTCAACGCCAAATCGGACTCGGTCGCAGCAACAATAGTCATAATGGGGATTCTCCTTTTTGGATGAGTCTTCGAAAAAGTCAATTCAGCCACATTTATCAAACTCCGAGCATACAATTCTGAGCGGCCAATGGCGAATACGACTCCAGTTCCGCCCGAATCGCCAGCAGTTTTTCATCGCTCAGCGATTGACCCTCTAGCACTTGGCTGACCAGGATTTCGGCCGAACCGGAAAAGAACGAATCGATCAATTCACCCAACGACCGCCGACCTATAGCCTCGCGCGTGACCAATGGCCTATAAAGATCGGCTTTACCTTCTCGCTCAGAGGTGAGAAATCCTTTGTTGCGCAGGATCCGCATCATCGTCAGGACAGTATTATAGGCCATCGGCCTGACTGAGTTCAGCCGCTCCTGAACCTGCTTCACTGCTGCGGGCGACTCATCCCACAGGACATTCATGATCAGCTTCTCGAGCGGAGTCAGCTTTTGGCTCTCTGATACCCTGCGCGCCATGCGACAATCCCTGCCAAGGGCACCACTCCAAACCCGCACAATCCACTTCGAAAAAACCTGAGAAATGCGGATGCCAATCGCCAGGCAGTCCTCAACCGTTTGGCCACTTCGGAACTAAAGAGGTGCCGATCGGTATAAAAAGTCCACAGAGTTAT
>MDTE01050267.1_pt1 | contig 37286 bp, 34 predicted proteins | sample 811231 | NCBI WGS metagenome assembly MDTE01 (sample SAMN05326651, study PRJNA326480) | marine metagenome | isolation source: seawater | place: Indian Ocean: Red Sea | collected 2010 | reverse complement strand
TGCGTCTATTATTGGGAAACCAGTTTTACCATCTTTCCAGGCATCAAATTCATTTTGATTAAATCGCCATTTAATATTCTTGGTATAATCTTGAAAAGGTAATCCCATGCTTACTTTGGGGAACGAAAACATTATATTTTTATAAAATTCTCTCCAAATAATTTCGTCAATCCATTTAATAATACCTTTTTCACCAGAATCTAATTCAAAATTATTCTTTTTCAGTGCTTCTAAAATACATCTTTTAGACGAAATTACACCTGATGCTAAATATGGTGACAATCTGCTTGTACCATCAATTATCGGGTCATTCCTATCTTTGGCATAATTAAATATCTTCTTCTCAAGATAATCATGTAAAATTGATAAGGTATCTTTTTCACCAATTTCCCAGATTGACATATCAACTGAGTGAGATTTTTCAAATTCAAAATCAAATTGATTAATATTTGATTTAATGCCAGGATTATTTTTTTTTGTATATTTAAAATCAATATCTAGGAAATCCATTTTAAAATTTTCAATCCATTTTCTTTTAAATGGTGTAAATACTGAATAAGGTTTTTCTTCATTTGTTTTTATTGTCCCTGGTGGAAAAACTACTTGATCATCAAAGCATTTAAAAAAGATATCATTTTTGCTAAGATAATTTTCTACTAATAAATCTCTTCTCAACTCGTCAATTCCAAACATTTTATTCCAATAAACATTTGTTATAGATCTTTCAATGATAAGTTCAGAAATTTTAATAACATTATCATCAAATCCTTTTGACCTAATGATAGTTAAAGGGATATTTAAATCATCTAAGGATTGATTTAGTTGATGTAAATTTTTAATTATAAACTCAACTTTACAATTGGCTACATTGTGAAGATTTAACTGCTCTGGTGAATATATGTATACAGCATGGATTTCATCAGAATTTATAAAAGCTTCCCTTAAAGCTGGATTATCATCTAAACGAAGATCATTTCTAAACCAAACTAAAGATTTCATGAATTTTATAGGGTATAAGAAACTCTATATATCACGTCATATTTATCATCTGAGATTAAAAGAGATCCATCGCTCATTACAAAAGGTGACACAGGTCTTCCCCAGGCTGTTTCTTCTTTAAGCCAGCCAGTTATAAAGTCTTCTTGGCCAAGATAATTACCTTCGTTATCTAGCTTGATTAGTACAACCTTATAGCCAGACTTTTTAGTCCTATTCCAAGAGCCGTGTAGCGCAACAAATATGCTGTTCTTGTATTGAGGTGGAAATTGTTCCCTATCATAAAAAGTGATACCTAGTGGGGCTACATGTGGGCCCAATTCAGCAATAGGATCAGTAAATTCCTTATCTAAACTGGGTATAAGATGGCCAAATTCTGGATCGATAACATTTTTTGCATGTTTGAATGGATATCCAAAGAAATCTCCATCTTCATCAATCATATTTAGTTCACATGATGGAGAATCATCTCCGAGCCAGTCTCTTCCATTATCTGAAAAATACATCTTTTGTGTAATAGGATGCCAATCAAAACCAACACTATTTCTAACTCCATCTGCAACTGTAATCAACTCACCATCAACATATTTGTGAATTGCAGCAAATCTTTTGTCATTTGTTTGAGGTTCAAGACATATATTGCATGGTACTCCAACAGGAATATATAAATTTCCATCAGGACCAAAATCCAAATATTTAAAACCATGCCAAGTATTTGATGGCAAATTATTCATATAAATATATTTTTTTGGTAATTTGTCAGATCCAAGTTTAAGCCAGTCATCAATGTTTTTAATGATCCAAATAGTATCTATTTCTGAAAAATATAAATCGCCCTCATAATATGTGACTCCTGTTGGGTTCTGTAAGCCATCGGCTAACAGTATCTTCTTTTCAGCATATTTATCTTTATCATCGTCTTGAATTGCATAAATTTTATCTCCATTTTTTGATCCCACAATTATAAATCCATTATTTGTTTCCGTAATTTGCCTGGGTGATTCAAGATTATCTGCAAAAATAGTAATCTCGAATCCACTTGGCAAATTTAAGCTATCTAATTTATTGGAATAAATAAATGAAGATGTCATGAGTAACACAAAAAATATTATTTTCTTTTTAAGTAACATTATTATTTTCCTTAAATCCTTCGACGTGAGTTTTTAAAATATTTTTAATTTTTATAACGTCGTTTTTGATAGATGCATTATATAAATCATCAAGTATGTTCGTCAAAATATCTTTTGATGGATATCCTTCAACAGATTTAAATATTTTATTATTTTCTGTTTTAAGTTTATCACCTGATATTAAGAGCTCCTCATAAAGTTTTTCACCGGGCCTAAGTCCAACCTCCTGGATTTCTATTCCTTCACCTTGACCGTCATGACTGATATTTCTTCCAGAAAGATATATTAGACGTTCAGCTAAATCCAATATTTTGACTTGATCTCCCATATCAAGAATGAAAACTTCTCCTCCATTTGAATATTCTCCAGCTTGAATAACCAAACTAGATGCTTCTGAAATAGTCATAAAGTATCTTGTAACATCTTTGTGAGTAATTGTTACTGGGCCTCCATCAGCTATTTGCTTTCTAAATAAAGGTATTACAGAACCAGAGGAATTCATAACATTTCCAAATCTTACAATGCAATACTTAGTATTATCCTCACAAGCATCAATCGACTGAACAACCATTTCTGAAAGTCTCTTTGATGCACCCATAATATTTGTGGGTCGAACTGCTTTATCTGTAGAAATAACCACTACCTTTTTTACGTTACATTTTGCTGCGATCTCGCAAAGCGCTTTTGTTCCAAAAATATTATTCTTAAGGCCCTCAGAAATATTTTCATGATATTCAACAATTGGCACATGTTTGTATGCAGCTGCATGATAAATAAAATCAACTTTATGATTTGAAATAATTTCATTTAATCTAGCTTTGTCTTTAACGTCGCCTAAGACATAAATAAGTTCAGTCAATATATTTTTTACTTTCTTTATTGACTCTATTTCTTCTTGAATAGAGTACAAATTTATTTCTGATAATTCAAAAAGAACTACTTTTTTAGGCTCGCCATCAATAACTTGTCTTACAATTTCAGAACCTATTGAACCTCCAGCTCCAGTGATCATTAAAGTATGTCCATTAAATGATACTGGTGATTTATTAACCCTCCTTCGTGGAAGAATGTCATCTATTGATAAGTCCTGCATTTCAACCATCTTCTTTTGATTTGTAACTAAATCATGTAATGAGGGTATAGTTCTTATAGCTACCTTTAAATTTTCCAAGCTGGAAATAACTGATCTTCTTTCAGATAAATTTAAACTAGGTATAGCTAAATATACCTCTAAATTAGGATATCTCATTGCCAACTTTTTAAGATGCCTTTTCTTGCTAAAAATTTTAATGCTATTAATTTCTGCTCCGCCTAACGCATCAGAATTATCAAAGAAACCAATAATTTTAATATCTGGATTGTGCTTTATAGCCTGATAAAGCTCATTGCCTGCCGCACCAGCACCATATATTAGGACTGGTTTTCCACCATTAGTATATCTGTTTCTGTTAAGTAATAATCTTGCAATATCTCTTGAGATTTGGAGAAATGCATAAAATACATATGCTAAAAAAATTGACCTTAGTATTGTCGCAAATATGTATTGATTTCTTATAATTTCAGACTCTAATGCGTAAACAATTCCCCAGGAAATGCCGAAAATAAATGACCCCTTGAGAGCTCTGATGATTAAATCGTTTGATTCTGAATATCTAATTGATGACCTATAAAAACCTGAAAATGAAAAATAGAAGAATGTTAAGATTGTTGGAATAATAAAATTTAAAGAATTTTGTAAGACGATATCATATAAACTTATCTGAAAATTTGAGCTTATTAAGACAGATGATGGTGGTCCAAATATAATCCATACGGCAAATGCTGTAAAAAAATCAACAAATGTAAGAATCAATAATTTATATTTTCTGGAAAGGCTTCTTAATACCAATAGATTATTAAACATCTAGTAATTTTACTTTAAAAAGGAATATGTATATATAATATTAATAATGATAAAAAATTGTTTTATTTTTAGAGCTTTTATAATTTAGATAACAGATTAATGAATGTTTAGTTTTTTTAAAAAAGAAAAGAAAGAAATAACAGATACAAAACCATCATTTGAAATAGAACTAACTGCTGCAGTTCTAGCTTATGAAATAGCAAGAATTGATGGAGATGTATCTAAAAGCGAGTTAGATATTCTTATCGAGGAAATTAAATTAATCTCAAATAAAGTAGGCAAGAAGGAACAAGAAATCTTAAATATAATTGAAATATACTCAAATGATAGTACCTCTTTTTATGAATTCGTTGAAGATATTAACAAAAATTATGATAAGGATGAAAAGCTTTCACTTCTTGGATTCATGTGGAAAATTGCATATGCAGATGGAAGACTTGACGTTGATGAGGAAAGGCTAATAAGAAGATTAGCAGATATGATAAAGATCAAAGATATTGATGTACTTCGTCTAAAAGATAAAAATAGAATCTAATATTCAACATAGCTTGCATTGTCTTTTAAGAACTTCTCAGATTCATTTCGATTACAATCATTTTTATAATTTTTGATGTTTTCATCATAGATATCGTTGCCAACAAAAGTATACATCTGAAGAAGTACAACACATTTCTCCAACTCAGTTAACCTAGTATCCTTTTCTAATTGAGATGATAGGTATGCAAAAGTTAGTTTTTTACTTTTCATCTTTAAATTTTTCTTACTATCTAAAATTAAGTAATTATGAAAATTATCATTTGATATATATGAATTCCATGAAACAGAATTTGTCGACATCCCAGGGTTGCCATTTTTTGCAAAATTTGTCCAAAATAACATCATATTTTTTGATAAATATCTTTTTGATATGCTTGGTGGATATATAAAATCTGATAAAGGATAACCACCTACTAAATCCATATTTCCTGTTAATAACGGTATTTCTGTTGCGTGAGCAGCCCCAATAAGTTTCTTAAAGTCAGCAATGATTAGACTTCTATGATCATCCCAGTCATACCTGTAAGCATATAATTCACTATTGCCAGCTTTATACAAAGAATTTAGGGGATCATCAACACCTCTTAATTGCCATGCTTTACTTCTGTAAAAATTAAAGGCTTCAAAAGAATTTTTATCAATTAGTTTTACTTTTGGAATATTTAAAATTGACCCAATAAAAGAATATTCAAGATCGACAAAATACCTTGCAGTTCCCAGCCATAACTTTACTTCATCACGATTAGATCCAGCAATGGTTGGAACAATAGTCACATGTTCTTTTTTTGAAAGAGAATTTTTTAAACCTATTTTTGGAATAACAATCCCATCATTTGTTAAAAGTGGTATTTCTTCATATGAAGGTCTATCTGCATAAAAACTATAAAAATGATCTGCAGGCAAAGAAAGCAAAAACTTTCTTACTTGGCTTAAATCATCAATCCTGATTTTTTTATCTTTATCATATTTTGATAACAAACTATTAACTACATTTTGGCTAGAGTAATTTGAAATTGAAGAATTATTTAAAGGTTTGTACGAGTCTTGAAGAGATATTGAGGTTGTGTATCCAGACATTGATATAGCCTTATTAAACATTCCCCTTGCCTGTTTTGATACTAAAAGTGATAAAACATTATGGCCTCCAGCTGACTCACCAAAAATAGTTATATTTTCAGGATCTCCTCCAAACAGTGAAATATTGTTATTAACCCACTCAAGCGCTTTAATTATATCTAAAGTTCCATAGTTGGAAGTTTGATCATCACCATCTTGAAATTTTTGAACAGCAGGATGTGTAAACCAGCCAAATGGCCCCAACCTATAATTTATTCTTACAACAATAACATTATGTTTTGAAACCATCTTAGAAAAATCGTATAGATCTTTTAGTCCAGAAGTATTACCACCCCCATGAATCCAAAACATCACAGGTAATTTAGCCTTTATTTTTTTTGGTGTATGTATATCAAGATATAAGCAATCTTCGTTTCCAACAAAAAACCCATCTCCTTCTACGCCACCTAAGTTAGATGGCCTTTGTATGCAAAAATTGTTTTCTTTTGGTTTTATTAAACTAGATGAAATTATTGTTCTAGGAGCCTTCCATCTTAACTCTCCAATTGGTGGCTGTGCATAGGGAATATCTTCATAAAAAATTACTTTATTCTTTTTTACACCATAAACAGTTCCAGAGCTTGTTTCAATTGCAACATCATTTATAGCAAATAGCTGACCTATCGATAAAAAGCTGATCAAAAAAATATAAATAAATTTCATTATTACGAAAAAAAATTTAAAAAAATGAGGGTTATAATTATATATTATTTTCGGGATGTAGCGCAGTCTGGTAGCGCACTACACTGGGGGTGTAGTGGTCGTCGGTTCAAATCCGGCCATCCCGACCAAAGCACTATTTAATTAAGTATATTTTTTAAATTATTTGAAGCTTTGAATACCAATTTTTTTCTTTTAGGTATTACATATTCTTTTTTAGTTTTTGGGTTCCTACCCATTCTCTTAGGTGACTGATGAGTATAAAAGGATCCAAAATTAGAAATTTTTACTATCTTAGAAGTGTTAGATTTTATGATCTCTAGAAAACTTTCTAAAATAGCTTTGCTATCAGATCTATTCAAAAAAGCCTCGGAAGAGATATTTTTTACAATATCTTTTTTTCCGAGGCTCAAACTTAATGAGACTAATTAAGAACTAGTTCCAGTGCTAGTGCTAGTGCTAGTGCTTGTATCAGTTCCAGTTCCTGTTCCTGTACCTGTACTTGTACTTGTGTCAGTGTCTGTATCAGTATCAGTACCTGTGTCAGTTCCTGTGTCAGTTCCTGTATCAGTATTGGTGTCAGTCCCAGTTCCAGTTGCAGGATTATCGTCAATACCACCAACATCTCTTACTTTAACAGTAATATCCTGGGTAGCTGCATTATCATTAGCATCAGTTGCAGTTACTGTAGCTGTTACATCGTATGTTGCTCCAGTGTTATAGCCATTGAAAGTCATCATGTCATCTTGTTGACTTTCATAGTCTGGCGCAACAATAAATGATAATACACCGTCACTGGTAATTTGTAATAAATCACCTGAAACTGTAAACGTTACTGCAGTAATATCTGTCGCAGTTACAGTTCCTACTTCTGTCTCATTCTCATCAATAATGAAAGTAGCAGAAGATGTGAATACTGGTGCAGTAGTATCAGATACATTTACAGTCCTTGAAGCTGTAGCTTCATTACCTGATGGATCAGTAGCTGAATAAGTAATAGTGTATGTACCAACGGTATCTGGATCAACAGTACCTGATGAAACTACATCAACTGGACCAGATGCATCAGTAGCTGTTGCACCAGCGTCGGTATAGGTCCCACCTAATTCAACAGTTGCAGGATTATCGCCTGTAATGGTTATAGTTGGGGCAGTTGTATCAACAACATTTACAGTTCTTGTTGCAGTTGCGGTATTTCCGTCTAAATCGGTAGCAGTATATGTTAGCGTATATGAACCAACTAAATTTGTATCAACAGTTCCTGTGGTTGATACAGGCGTCTCTCCGTGAAATTCATCAAAAGCTGTAGCACCTGCATCGGTATAGGTTTGACCTAACTCTGTAGTTGCTGGATTGTCTCCTAACACTGTGATGACAGGCGGAACATTATCATTATAGCCATCATCAGTTAATGCTGAAATAGCACCTAGTCCTGCGATTGCAATCAATGCTTTTTGAATAGCTGATAATTCAGCAGCAATTTCTTTTAATCTACCAGATCTTGCACTGGATGAACCTGATGAATTAATGGAATCTTGTTCATTTAGAAGCATAGAACGCCTAGCATTTAATTGCTCTAAACTCATTGTATTCACTCTGGATTCGATTTCCTGGAATTTTTGATCAGATATACCAAACTCGTTGGCTTCAACATTAATAGTTAATAAACAAAAAGAAAGCGCGAAGCTTAATATATATAGTTGTTTAAAATTTTTCATTTTCATATTTCCTCTACTCCCCATACTGCATAAGGTCGATTGTATTATATTTTAAAATTAAACGCTATTATTTTATGATTTAAATTAAAACATAAAAATAAAACCGTTATTTAATTAAAACGGATGGTTATTATACACAAATTAACAAGAAAGCGATTATTTTCTCCATGTATTGCTTATAAATTAAATATTTAATTAATTGGTCTAAATCTTACAAGTAAGCTATGTAATGTGTGTTTTCTCACTAATTTCGCACCTGGATCTTTTGTTAAGGGTCTCCAAGTATAATTAATCAAATTACCATATATGGGAATGTTAAAGAATATTCCTTTATCAAAGCTTCCCTCTCCAAAATCTTCAGCCGATACATCAGTAAATGTTGCAAAAGCACCGAATCTTACTCCAGTATCATATGTTCTTGAAATTTCAATTGTTCCTCCAACATCTCCTGCAAGATATTCACCTGCAGATAATTTAAAATCAAATGGTATAAGACCATAATTTCTGTAATAAAAATTTGAGGTCAGTGTTGTATTTTCATAATCTAAGTGGCCAAAACCCCATTCATAATCTCTCTTTCTAACCTTAAACAACTCAAGGCCAAATGCATAATTGGTATTCTCTTTATAGAATAAGTACTCCATGCCATATCCTGAAAACATATCTTCAAAAATACCAGCAGACATTTGAATGTGGTGATTTTTTTTAGGAGTTAAATGATAGTCGAATTGTGCTCTTCCAATCAAAATACCTTTATCCATATTTTTAAGATACTGTTTAACATCAGATCTTACTTGTGCAGGAAAAGTATCCAAAGGAGGGAATCTAAGGTCCTCAAAATTATTGGCGATCGAATATTTAAGATTTGTATTAAAAAATAAATTATCTCTTATTATGTATTCAGAATCATTTTCAAGTAAGAATGCGCCCTTAAAAAACTCCTCTCTTGATGCAATAAATGGCCTAAATTTAAAGCTGGTATTAGAGTCAAATCTTCTCTTTGTATCTCTCTCATAAATCAACTTTGCATTTCTTTCAAATACACTGTCAATTTCTGAATATGCTTTTAAATCTGCAATCTTAAGATCTTTTTTTATGTTCTTTTTAATGCCGGCATCATATGAAGATTGTGCAACTATTTGTTCAATTACTTTAATATCCTTATGAATAAACTGCGTTAACTCCAAACCTATTGATCTGGCGCCTTCACTAATTTTATTGACACCAATTCCATTGCTTTCGAGATTTTTTATTAACTTTGTATACTGACTATCATTTAAATTGGTTTCAGCTTTTTTGTATTCGTATCTTTTTATTGATCTTTTGGGATTATTTTTATAAACAAATCTTAAAGATAAATAATTGCCTCTTTCATAAGATGCGCCAATAGTAAAATTGCTGGTCACTGAATAATCGAGGCCTAGTGAATAATCGCTTTTTCTTGATTCATATACAATCAAAGGATTTGGATCAACTGTATTGATCGTATCTTTCTCAAATTTGAACAATAATTTTTTATTAAGGCTATATGAAAGTCCAAAAAAAGGTGATGCTTCTTCGCCAGAAAAATATTTTGAAGGATTTAACTGTCCGCCTTTTCCTTCAAAATTAGTTGGTCTTATTTTAAAATCATCGTAAATATATCCAAGTGGGTTTTTGATTTGTTTGCTTGCACCATCTAATTCTCCCCATCCTAGGCCAAAATGAAAATCTAATTTATTTATACCGTAACTACCAACAATATACTCTGAGCTATATAAACCTGTGCCAGCAAAATCATATAAGCCAACAGCGATAGCAGGAAAAGTTCCCTCTTGTTTTAACCTTAATTTTAAGTTAAATCCTTTATCTTTATAATCTTGATATTCATATCCAGGATATGGCACACCCTGGATGTTAGTATAAAAGAATGATGCTTCAAACCAATCATACACATTTGATGAAAGAGTAATTTTTTGATTTGGTGTTCCATCATAGACGGTAACACCATGAACACCCTCATCATAGAATCTTGCGGTTGGTGTATTAATTAGTCCAACTACGCCATGGTTGTTATATGTATTAGTATCAAAGTTATCTGAAAGGACATTATGCGAAAGAATTAATATTATTAATAATAAATACTTCTTGATATTTAAAAAAATACTAATAATAAAAAACATTCATCATCTCTTATTAATTATTGTTATTAATAGATGATAAGGATGCCAATGCAACTCCAAGATTGCCTAAAATTGATACGTATGCTTGCGTAGCAAGCCTCCTTGTTGAAGAATTATCTAATTTTCTAGGAACGAATATTACTGACCCTGGATACATATTTAAATCTCGTGGTTGATTTGCAAACAAGTTCCTCTGTTTTGAATATCTTTGTGTTTCTCCATTTGGATGAAGGATATATATTGATTCGTTATCAGCAAATCTTTTATAACCTCCAGATTTTTCAACAAAATAGTCGACACCTTCATTTGGCATATAAGCAATTGCTCCTTCAGAAGAAACTTCTCCATAAACAAAGACACTATTTGTTCTCTCAGGAATTATAAGACTATCGCCTGATCTTATATTTAAGAAGCTGTTACTATCTTCACTCAATAAGTCAACAACGATCCTGCCACTTGGTTTAGAATTTTTAATTTCCTCAGTAAGTTGCAAAATTGGGGTTAAATCAAAATTTTGACCAATATTAAGCTGACTTATTGCAATAATGTTATCTAAAAATTCCTCATAAAGCAGATCTTGAGCTTTTTTATTTATTAATCTCGCATCCTCATTTTCATATACTGCACCAAAAGGATATGCATTATCAGTAAAGCCTCCTGCCTTATTAACCAAATCCTCAATTGTTTCTCCAGCTGCCATCGTATATTTACCAGGTTTATAAACTGCTCCAGAAATCGATGCAGTTCTATATGCATATTCTCTGACATAAATTAGGTCGCCTTCTATTGCTTCAATTGACTCAAATTGGGAGATATTTCTTATTGGTATTGATTTTAATGTTCCATCTAACATTCTTTCCAATGAAATGTTTTGAAGATCTGCGGTTTGCTTTATTCCATTAGAAAATCTAATCACACTATCCAAAAACTCACTATCCTTAACTTCATAGATAGCGGGTCTTTTTACAGCGCCGTCAATAGTAATAGTATTTTTTCTTGCTTCTACAAAAACAACATCTCCAGATCTAAGACGTTTTTTAAGACTATAATTGCCATCTATCAAAATATCATAAATATCAAGGGTCTCTACAACCTCTCCATCCCTCAGAAGATTAATGACTCTGTAGGAACCATACTCGTTAACACCTCCTGCCATTGTCAGTGCATGGAGAATATTTGAGTTTCCTGTAAGAGTATAAACTCCAGGTTTTTTTGCATTACCAGACACTAAAATATTTACATCTCTAATTTGATCAAGTGTTACATAAGCATCAGTTCCTATAAAAACTGAATCAACATTGGCTTTAATTAAAGAAGAGGCTTCACTCAGCGTAAGTCCTGCTACAGAAATTTTTCCAACATCAGGTATATTAATAGTTCCGTCTCTATTAACAGGAAAAATATCAATGAAATCTATTTGTCCTATTAATTGAATATTTAAAAAATCTCCATTATCAAGCGTATAAGAAGAGTCTGGGTTAGGTTCATTTATTGGCATAAATGAAGTTTGAAATGTTTGAAAAAATTCTGATCCAAATAACTCTAAATCATATGAAACACTCAACTCATCATCAGATTTTAATCTTCTTTCAAGTTCCTCTAGATCAGCTTCAAGTCTAGTTTTAAGATCAATTAGCTCCTCAGCCTGCTCTAACTTACTTGAATATAAAGAAGATCTATAGTTAGATTCTGCGTCTTCCATGTTTTGATCAGCCCTCTCTAACAAATCTTCTTTTATGTCATCAGGCAAACTTTCAAGATATGTTTCATCAAGTTGTTGTGCATTTATAAAAATAAATGGCATTAAAAGTATTATAAATTTGAAGTTATTCATAAATTTTCTCTGGATTTAATCTCTATATTTTTGTTACTTTGCAGAATTATATCCAATTTTAATTCGATTACATAGCAAGCTCTAAAGTCACTTACTTATTTAAGTCCAGGAATGCTTACAGTTTTAATTTTAAGTGCATCTGATATTACAAGGTTCATAACTTTATTTACTTCATCATCTGTAATGGTTGAGTCTCTAGACTGAAAGATAAATCTAAAGCCTATTTTTATTTCACCAACATTTTCATTTCTGTAATAATCAAAAACAAATACGTCTTTAAGCAACTTGTTTTCAAAATTAATTAATAATTCTTCTAATTTCTTACATTCTGAAAAATCCTTTATTGAAAATGATAAATCCCTGTTTGAACTTGGGAATTCAGATATTGGTTCATACTTTATATCTCTGATACCTTTTATTGTTAAATCATCATATGTGCTTTGGACATCTATAATTTTATCAATTTCTATTTCAGTATAAGTAATAATATCTTTTGACTTTGAATTTAATGATTGTCTTGAGATCTCCTCAATTTTTATATCATTTGATTTAATATTTCTCAAAATTTTTTCTAAATATTTTTTGTCAATTTTTTTAGAAAAATCCTTAAAATTTTTGTCGATCCTGCCGCTTGCAATAATCCCAATTACTTTTTTGCCAATTTTGTTCTCAGAAGAATAAAGATCACTAACTTCAAACAATTTTATAATATCTTTTTGCCTTCTTTCATTAAACAAAAGGTTTGTTGTGAGTGAGTCTTTTAAATTCGTTCTCAAATAATTTTTATTTGAATCTAATGGATTATCAACTTGAACTGATTCATTAGAGCCCTCGCCAACAAATGGATTATTAATAACTTCATAAAAACCATGATTTATTAATAATTTTTTTAGTTTCATTTCATTAAAATTTATTTGAGTTTCTTTTTTAACATCGATATTTATCTTTTTCGATTTTATGTTGTTGTATCCAACTGCTCTAGCAATTTCCTCTGAAATATCGTTAAGTGAATTTATATCATTTCTGAATGATGGTACATGAATGACATTATTGGTTATTAAAAATCCAAGTTTGTTTAGAAATGTGAGGCAATCATTTTCTTCAATGTTAGTCCCTAAAATTTTATTAATTTTTTCAAAGTTAAATGGTATTAATATCTCATCTCTTTTTTTATAAGTTTTTTGAAACAACTTAACATTTTTGATAGTTGTATGATCTTCAACTATTTTTAAGAATCTTTTAATTACATATTCATGACACTGGTAATCGGTGTTTCTCTCAAATTTATATGCAGCATCAGAATTAATATCGTATTTAACTGACTTACCAATAATTGCCTCAGGATCAAAATATGCACATTCAACTATTACAGATTTTGTGTCTAAGTCGCATGACGAACTTTTGCCACCTATTATTCCTGCAAGATTAATTACTTCATTATCGGTATTAGTAAAAGCTAAGTCACCCTCACCAACATTTATTTTTTTATCTAACAAAGTTTCAAATTCGAAACTTTCTTTAAGAAACTTTAACCTTAATGGTCCATTTATTTTTGATGAATCATAACAATGAGTAGGTTGTCCAGTTTCATAAGATATAAAATTTGAAATGTCAGTGAAAAAGTTAATTTTTTTGACTTCCAGATCTAAAAAATATTCTTCAAGTGAGCCTAAGTATTTTTTTGGTAGTTCATCTATATCAATTTTTAAAAAGGATATGCTTGTGCATGAGTCTTTTGCATCATTAACAAATTGAAAATCAAAGGACTCGATTTCTTTTTCATATATGCATTTGTCTTTTGATACATCATAAAATAGATTAAGATCTCTTAACATTCCATTAAGTGAAATGCAGTCTCCTCTATTTGGTGTAATTTCAAAGTCAAAAATATCGTCATAAATTTCGTGTTCATGACCTAATTGGAAAAAGCTTTCAGACAATTGATTAATATTTATATTTGAATTAATACACTTCTTAAAATGTCTATACGGTATTTTCATTTAAATTGATCCAAGAAGTCTAAGTTTGACTTGTAAAAATCTCTTATATCATTAACGCCAAATTTCAACATCGCAATTCTTTCAATTCCTAACCCAAAAGCAAAACCAGAATATTTATCAGAATTTATTTTGCAATTTTCAAGCACAATTGGATTTACAACTCCGCAACCTAAAATTTCTAACCATTTTCCATCCTTCGACAATATGTCAACCTCAGCTGAAGGTTCTGTGAATGGAAAATAGGATGGTCTAAATCTTATTTCAGTAGCTTCACCAAAAATGGTTCTAATAATTTTAAAAATAATGTCTTTTAGATTTGCAAAATTTACATTTTCGTCAACATACATACCTTCTATTTGATGAAACATCGGTAAATGAGTCGCGTCATCATCTTTTCTATAAACTTTGCCTCCAGATATAAAAGCAAATGGTGGTTTTTTTTCTAGCATGCCCCTTATTTGAACAGGTGAAGTATGTGTTCTTAAAACACTTGATTTTTTATTTACATAAAAAGTATCATGCATTTGGCGCGCTGGATGAGATTTTTTTATATTCAACATATCAAAATTAAACTCTTCAGTTTCAATTTCTGGACCATTAATAATTTCAAAGCCAAAAGAACTTAGAAGATTCATAACAGAATCTTTAATTTGATTTATCGGATGGTATCCACCCAACTGTTTGATTAATTTTGGAGAACTAGCATCTTTTAAATCTGGCATGAGACCAGTGCTTAGTTTACTGCTGTTTCAACAACCTTTTTAAAAGTTGAATTATCAGATATTGCTAAATCTGAAAGAATTTTTCTATCAAGTTTAATGTTCTTTTGTGACAATGAACTTATAAGCTTTGAATAAGAGACACCTAATTCTCTTGATCCAGCATTAATTCTAGCGACCCATAAAGACCTAAATGCTCTTTTTCTATTTTTTCTATCTCTAAAAGCATATTGCATTGATTTAATGTTTGATTGTTTGGCAGTTTTATATAGTCTGCTTCTAGCACCATAGTGCCCTTTTGTAGCATTAAGAACCCTCTTGTGTTTTGCTTTTGCTGTAACTGATTTTGTAACTCTTGGCATATTACTTACCTATTAATTAACTTAGAGGCCATTTTAAGGACTGTTCCACTAATCTTCTTTAGACCTCTGTTATGTCGTTTTCTCTTTGTTGATTGTTTTGTCAAAATATGATTTCTGTTAGCACTCCTGCTTTTGACTGAGGTACCAGTTTTTTTGAAGCGTTTTGCAGCTCCAGAATGTGTTTTTATCTTGTAACCCATAAAATCTTACTCATCTCTTTTTACTTAAAGGTGAAAGAACCATCAATAATTGTCTTCCTTCAAGGGATGGCTCTTGATCAACTTGTGCAATATCTTCAAGTTCAAGTTTTAATTTATTTAATAAATTAAGTCCCATATTACTGTTGAGAATCTCTCTACCTCTAAAACGGACGCTTATTTTAGTCTTATCTCCATCAAGAATAAAGCTTTTAATCTTCTTTAATTTAATATTATAGTCATTTACATCTGTTGATGGTCTAAATTTAATTTCTTTTGTAGTGTTTCTTTTTACTTTCGATTTAGACGCTGAGACATTTTTTTTCTTATCAAAAAGGTGTTTCCCATAGTCAAGTAATTTGCAAACAATTGGATTAGAGTTTGATGGTGAAACTTGAACCAAATCTAATGATGACTCTTTAGCTGCTTCAAGAGCCTTTGAAAGTTTTACTAAACCTTTTTTGTTACCGCTAGCATCTACAAGCAAAATTTCTTCAGCATTGATATTTTCATTTATAGGTAATGAATTTTTTTTAGAAGTAACTATGAGTATTTCCTATCAAGAATATGTATTTAAAAAGATCTTAGACATTAAGCAATTAACAAGATTTGTTAAAAAAGAATATTAGTTCTGACATAATTGACTTGAATTTTATACTAATTAATAAATTACGCAAATATTTTAAGGTTGTAAAAAATAATTTTTCCATTCATTATTTTTAAGTTCATAAACTTCTCTTTTATTTAATCTTGACTCATGTCCATGCCAAAATTCGAAATAATAAGGAACAAAAGCAAAGCCTCCCCAATAATCTGGACAAATATTCAAATTATCAGATTCAATTGATTTAAGATAATTTTTTTTAACATTTTCATATGATTCTATTGGCTTGGATTGATTTGAAGATATAGCTAAAGCATTTTTCTTTTCATCTCTTTCTGAAAAATATTTATTATTATATTCTTTGGATGTTTTATTAATTTTTGCCTTCATTCTTATTTGAGTGTCAGTGGAATGCCAATAAATTAATGCAGTTATTTGATCATGTGAGGCAAAGTCTTTAGCTTTTACAGATTCATAATTAGAAAAAAATATAAACTCTTTGTCAGTGATTGTTTTTAAGTTTACAAATCTTGAACTTACTTCGTTAAGTTCTCTTGAATATGATGAAATACAAATGGCCTCAATATTTTTTTGTTTTGCTTTAAGAGACTCATTATATTTATTTTTGAACAGCTTATAAGGAACATCCTTACTCATTTTATGAAATTTAATCACTGTAGATAACAAAATATATAATCATAAGACTAATCTCACTAATTTAAATGCTTCCGCATAAGAACAACCATTTTGGCTTCCTCTGAATTTGCCAAGCGCATCTACGGCCTCTATTGAACGGGAAGGTGCTGCAGAAATCTGTGATACATAACAATTAAGTGCTTTCTTTTTTATTTCTATTTGATCAGATATATCAATAAAAAATTCTGGTGCAAAAGAAGGCTCGATACCTGGTACATTCCAATGTGTTTCAGAGAGAGTTTCATATGCTAAAACACAATTTGGATATTCATTTCCAACAGGTCTACAAGCTACAACCGAAGAATCAAAGATTATTCTATGATCAATATGCCTATCAGGATAAGGGATAAATACCCATTCTGGTTTTGATGATTTAATAAACTTGTTGATTTTTTCATTTAATTCAGCAACTGGCATTTGATTTACAAGTGTGGCAGGTATTTTTAAAAAATCATACTTTTGAACTCCAAGAATTTTTAGCGCATCTTCAGCTTCTTTTTTAGTTTTTTCAAATGACGATTTTTCATAGATTGGAGGTAAATGTCCGCTAACTATGAGAACAGAAACGTATGTTCCGTTTTCGACTAGTAGTGCAATCGTTCCACCAACACCTAGAGTTTCGTCGTCAGGATGTGGTGCAATTACTGTAGCAGTCTTTGGGAAATTCATTACCACTTTTCCTCATAAAATTTAGGTAGCGGTATCAATAGCGATACTGGCCAATTAATTTTTGACTTCAACTTTTCAATAATATCTTTTGAAAAGTTCCAAGCAAAAATTACAATGACATCAGGTTTTTTGTTATATAGTTCTTTAGTATCCACAATTGGTATTCCATTTCCTGGCATGAATTTATTAACTTTTAACTTATTATCTTCCATTATAAACGAAATATCTGAAGAGCCTAACTCTGATATTTCTGAAAGCAATGTGGCTTTAGTTGGAGCACCATAACCTGCTATAGTTTTACCATCTGAAGCGTACTCTTTAATTTTATTGCCAAATTCCATCATATTTTTTTTAATTTCATGCTGCCACTCTGAAATAATTTCATCTTTGTATAAGATAGATTTTGATTCCTCCTCTAAAAAATCTCCTGCTTCAGACGAAATATTTCCATTTCCTGTTTTTTTTAAAAATAGTCTCAAAGATCCGCCTTGAACTTCGTTGACACTTAAACTTATAAGATCAAAACCAATATTGCATAAAAATTTAGCTAGGGGTTTAGCATGATGATAATCAAGATGTTCATGATATATTGTGTCAAAATAATTATTTTTGAGTACTTGTCTAAAGTAGCCAATTTCAAAACAGAAATAACCATCATCTTTTAGTAAAGAATATATATCTTTAAAAACCTGTCTTAAATTATCTACATGTGCTAAAACATTATGACTAGTAATAAAATCAGCTTTTCCATAGTTCTCAATAATTTTTGATACTGCATTTTTGTCAAAAAAACAATTTAATGTATCTATGCCTGAATTATTTGCAATCTCTGATGGGGCAGTTGCAGGATCTACACCACAGACTTTAATTCCTAGTTCTTTGAATTCATTAAGACATGTTCCATCATTTGAACCAATATCTACAACAAGGGAATCTTTTGATAAATTACATTTTTCTTTTGCCCATAATGCATAATCACTAAAATGTTTGATGAAACTTTTTCCAACACCGCTCAAATAGGTGTAATTTGTTGCATAAAGTTTTTCTGGATCAACAGCTACGCCAAGTTGAAAGTGATAACAGGCATTGCAACGTCTCACATTGAGTGGATATTTTTCTACATCCACAGAGTCACACTTACTATCAACTAAATTATTGCCCAAAGGAACTTCACCAAAGTCAAAACAAAGATCCATGTTTGATGAACCGCATAACCTACAGTTATTTACAATTCTATAATTCTTAGATTTTTGCATTTAAATTTTATATTTCAGCGAATCTTGATAACATTTCAGCTAAATTATCCTGAGTAATGAAATCTACTCTTACCGTGTCGGCTTCGTATGTTTCTTGGTCGCGCGGATTTTTGGAACTTACAATTAGCTTAGTATTTACAGGAAAATGACATGCATGGATTTCTTTTGGCGGAGTATATATTGTATCTCCAACCTTAACCTTCAAATATTTTATTTCGTCAGATTCCAAATCTTTAAAAAAGTAATCAAAATCACCCTCAAGAACATACATAAAATGGAAATCCGTATGATGATAATGGTTGGACCTAATTGAACCTGGGGTACAAGTTATTATTGAAACATTTTTTATAGTATCGTCAACTATTGACAAAATACCACCCCGGGCATCCTCATCTCTTTGAACATTTTTAAAAATTGTAGATTTTTCTGGAAGTTCCATATCTTATGCAATAGTAAATTTACCGTATATTATCATATTCCAAAATTTTAAGGTAAGTGCTACTTATACCCTACCTGCTCACCTAGCCCAATCATTGTTTCAGTGACGTATTTTAGTTTATCTAGTTTATTTTTTTGGATTTTCATCCAATCAGATCTGCTTCTTGAGAACATTAATTCATAAGCATTTTTTTCATAGACTATTTCTTCTTTTATTAAATCATTTTTTGATTCTATGAACTTTCTTTCACCATCCCTTCCATAAAAAAATGGTTCACAAGTAATTTCATGATTATCCTCAAATTTAATAGTTATCTTATTTTTATAAGCATTTGATAATCCTATTTGAATATTGATACTTGTATGATCATATAAACCTTCTATACAAAATCTTATAAACTCGGTTTGATTATCTTTATTACATACAAGCCCTAATTTAGATAAGTCATATCCAATATGTGTTAATAAAGATAATGGATAACATCCCATATCTGACAATAATGAGCATCCTAATGTTGATTCATCTCTAAAAGAATTCTTTGGTATGGATGGAATGAAGAATTGAAGATGTATATTTCTGAGGTAGTTCTTGTTTTCTTTTAAGATTTTAATAATTTTTTTTACTGCTAAAGACTCAAGATACATCAACATTTCTACAACTAGTGAATCATTTTTTTCAGCTACATTAACAATATCATTAAGATTGCTTAAAGATGTAAATGCAGGTTTTTCTATAAATATGTCTTTACCGGCATCAACAAGAATTTTTGCTTGTTGATAGTGAATGTCAGGAGGTGAGGAAATTATATAAAGAGTATTTTTTGGTAAAAAGCGAAGAGCATCCTCAATTTTGGAGAAAATTTTTGTACCATTTACTCTTAGGTCAGGTTTACTTGAAATGATACCATCAACATTAATGCCAACATTTTTTAGTGATGGTAAAAGCTTCAGTTCTGCATGTGTTCCATAACCAACAATGCATGCACTTTCCCAAGATCTATTAATAATCACCTCTTTCTCCATCACCAAAAAAATAATTTTTTTCAACAAACAAAAATCGGCAAATTATGTAAAAAATAGGAGTAAATAAAGATCCAGCAATAAATATTGCCCAAATTTTTTCAACTGAGTACATTTCAATTAGCTTTGCTATATAAATTACAATAAAGACATTAATAATATATGGTATAAGGTGATATAAGCCCTTGTATCTTAGTTGAATTCTTTGATACAGGTGTAAGTAATTTCTTGAGAGCATATCATGTCTAAAATATAATCTAATAATCATTACATACAAGACATCAACAAAAGGCAGCGTTAACAACGCAATTAGCTCAATAGGAATATTCTCCTTAAATGTAAATAAATTTATTATGAAATATAAGAAAAGCAAGGCAATGACAAAAGATCCCGAATCACCCATATATAAAGTATTTGGTTTTATATTAAAAAATCCAAAACCAAAACCAAATGCACTCATCAAAATTCCAAGATTCTTCATAATCTCATTTTCTGGACTTGTATATGTAAATAATATAATTCCTGTTATGAAGACTATTAAAGCTAAATTAAGGTCTGCGCCATCATAGAAGTTCATCATATTAGTAAGTCCAACAGAAATCACTCCAAAAGAAATTATGAAAGCAAAAATGTAAAGATTGGTATAATTTACAATAGCTACTTCAACTAAAAACAAAATTACACCAAACAAAAAAGCAATTGAAATCCTTAGTAAGTGATTTAAACCTTTTAAATCATCAAAAAGATAAATTAATCCAGCAAATGATATGATCAAAAATGCTGATAAATAGTTAGAAAATATATCAGGATTTAAGATTGAAAGAATTACCAGCATTATCGGCAAAAAAACTCCAAATCCTGCGGGAGTTAATTCTTGACCATAAATTCTTGCCCACGCAAGTATATAGAGCTTTCCAATAATTATTGTTACGAAAGCAAAAGAAAGAAATGTTATCAGATATTCTTGCATATAAAATTTATCTTTTTTGAATATATTTAGTGTTATCTTTAATTTCTTTATTGACAACACTTCCAGCACCAATAGTTACGTATGACCCAATTTTTACGGGCGCTATTAACATACACCCTGATCCAACCATTGTGCCTTTTCCAATATGAGTAATTCTTTTACTGCTTCCGTCATAGTTACAGAAAACAACTCCTGCTCCAATAATGACAGAATTATCTATATTGGCATCTCCAATAAATGCCTGATGAGAAATTTTTACATCAGAGCCAATTATGCTTCTTGTTACTTCTACATGACTCCCGACAATACATTTACTTCCAACTTGAGTTTTATTTCTAACAAAACAAAATGGACCAATTATATTACTTTCACCAAATGAAGAATTTTCAATCAATGAATAACCTCGAACAGAAGAATTTTTTCCAATTCTAACTTCTTTGAGAGTGCACCCAGTGTCAATTGAGACACCATCCCCAATAAAACATTCACCGCTAAAATTTATTCCGTGATTGAGTGATATTTTTCCTTCAAAAGTAACAGTAGTATCCTTTTCGAAATAAATATTTGATATACCTGATATTTCTTTTAAAGCATCAGATGACTCAAATTTTGTCTTTTTGTCAAAATAAATAGATTTCATAACTTAGAATTACTCAATTAATTTTTTTTTCAATTCGTCAATAATAACCTCTTTATTGAAGGTAGTTTTTAATAAATGATCGTTATTGATTAAAAATTTTGATCTTTGACTATCTGGCATATCAATACATCTTTTAAAAGCTTCTTTAATTTTATTTATATTAGATGGTTCAGCACAAACTCCAAGATTATTGTCTTTAACTATATTTGCAACATCTCCATTAATTAAAGCAAGTATTGGCTTTTTTGCAGCAATATAAGTTTGAGTTTTAGCTGGAACAGTTACTTCAAAAATTGGTTTATTAATTAATGAAATAATCAAGAAATCACTTGCTTGATAATAACTTCCCATTTCAGATCTATCTTTTTTACCATGAAAAATAATATTTGAGTTTAGATTGGCAATTTTTTTAAGATTATCTAAATTTGATCCGTCTCCAATAATATTAAGTTGTGCTTTATTTTGATATTCCACAGACAATCCAGTGAAAGCCATGATAATATTTTCTAAATTTTGGACTTTCCCAATATTTCCTGCAAATGTAAAGTGAATTTTTTCTTTTGATCCTATATCAGCAGGCTTCATATTTAGATCTAAGTCATCAGCCCAATTTGGTGCATAGTTAAACCTCAAATCATCTTTTACATATGGTTTGAGCTTTTCTTCAAAACCTTTGCTTGAGACTGCGATTGAAGTAATGTTGCTGTATATAAATTTTACAAAAATATCCAATAACTTAGATAAAATCTTGGTTTTTTTAAATCCATAGGCATAGACACTATCAGGCCATACATCTTGCACCCATAACATTGTTGGTTTTTTATAAACTTTGTGAATTATTATTGCAGGAAGCATATCTGTAAGAGCGCCCCCATTCCATCCAAAAACGTAATCATATTTTTTACCAATAAAAATAGCAATAATGGTTCCTAAAATCATAAAGTTAATGTATCTTAAGATTTTTTTAAATAAGCTATCTCGGTATCCAGTAATTCCTCTAATTCGATAAACATTTATATCTTCATACATATCTTTTTGATAAATTAGTTTATTCTTATAGCCTGCAAAAACTTTTCCTTGAGGATATGTTGGAACTAAAGTTAAAACATCAACTTCATACCCCTTCTCAATCCAGCCTAAAGCAACATCATTAATTTTAAATTCTTCAGGATAGAAGCATTCAGTTACTATCAATATTTTTTGATTATTTTCCAATAGCTTTGACCATATATTGAGAATAGAGTTTTCTATCTTTACTAATTAAATCGACCATATCTGCAATCATTTTCTCATAAGAGGGAATCTTGTAATTCATTAAAAGCCTAGTATCAATAAAGCTTTTGTCGACATCCCTACCATCAATTTTTTTTATATTAATGTTTTTTTTTGTATATTTCTTAAACAAATTCAATAATTCATATTTATTTATAGAGGAATTATTTGTCACGTGATATAAGCCGGTTATATTATTCTGGATTGACCATTTAACTGCTTTTGCAAGCTCTAATGTTGTCACTCCAGACCAAATTGATTTAGTAAAACCATTAATTTCATTTTCTTGTTTCATGAACCAATGAAAAAGCTCCTCCCCATCTGACTTTAATTCAGGACCAACAACAGAAGTTCTTAATGTGAGATGTTTGTTATTAATTATTTCGCCGAGTCCTTTTGTCCTTGCATATGTGTCAATTCCATCTTTAATATCATTTTCTTGATACGGCTCTTTCTTTTCTCCTGAAAAGACACAGTCAGTAGAAATGTGAATTAATTTTGCATCCATTTCATTAGCTAAAACTTCCAATAAATGAGGTAAATATGCATTTAAATAAATTGCACTTTTTGGATCCTTTTCAGATGAAGATATTAATATGCCGATACAATTAATAATATAATTAGGTTCTAAACTCCTGATTGTCTCTAATAAATCTTTTTCTCTTCTAGCATCTAGAAGAATTGTGTCCTCTTCAAGTTTTTTTCTATAAGCAATATTTATTAATTCATAGCTTTCGTCTTTTTTGAAATAATTAAATATCTGATGGCCAATAAGGCCTGTTGAACCAAGGATAAGAACTTTCTCAAGCAAGACTAAACCTCTTTATGCCAAACAGTTCTATTTACGTAATCAACATAAGATAAAATAATTCTCAGAACTTTTAATGACACATTATCTGCCTCGTAATCTTTTACAGGTTTTATTAGTCTTAAATCATGAGAATTGTGTTTTGTTGCAACCTCAACCGATTGAATTATCCTATTCTTATTCAATCCAGACATAATAACAGTCGTTTCATCCATTCCCTCTGGTCTTTCATGAGCTTGACGTATAGTAACAGCTGGTAAATTTAGAATTGAACCCTCCTCGGCAATTGTTCCACTGTCTGAAATTACACAGAAAGCATTTAATTGAAGATTGTTATATTCGTGAAAACCATACGGTTTTGAAAATCTGACTAAAGAGTTTTCATTTTCATAATCTAAGTCTTCTAATTTCTTCCTTGTTCGAGGATGAGTTGAAATGATAATTGGCATACTATATTTTTTTGCTAATTCATCTATTGATTCAAGCAAATCATTAAAATTTTTAGGTGAATCAACATTTTCTTCTCTATGAATACTCATAATAATATATTTTTTTGGTTCTAAATTTTCATTTTCTAAAATATCACTTGCAAGAATTTTATCCATATTTACATTTAAAACTTCTGTCATGGGTGAGCCAGTTTTTATAATCGTCTCTGGTTTAATTCCTTCAGCAATCAAGTAGTCTCTAGCATGCTCTGAAAGTGGTAAATTAATGTCGCTTAAATGATCAACAATTTTTCTGTTTAGCTCTTCAGGTACTCTTTGATCAAAACACCTATTACCAGCTTCCATATGGAAAATTGGTATCTTCCTTCTTTTCGCAGGAATTACGCATAAACAACTATTTGTATCTCCGTATATAAGCAAAGCATCTGGTTTTTTTTCTTCAAAAACCTTGTCTGCTTTTGCAATAATGTCGCCAATAGTTTCAGAAGGTGATCCTTTGATAGCCTCCAAAAAAATATCCGGTTTCCTTATTTCAAGTTGCTCAAAGAATAATTCATTTAACTCATAATCATAATTTTGGCCAGTATGAACAATGGTATGATCAGTATGTTCATCAAGCTCTTTCATAACTTGACTCAATTTAATAATTTCAGGTCTTGTACCAACAACCGTCATGACTTTTAGTTTATTCATTATTTAAACTCCTTCAAATCATCTTTTATTTCTCTTAAATTCAATAACAATTTGGTGAGTTCTGTCTCATTTAATCTATGAGTATTATGGGAATGATACTCTTCAGCCTCTGAAACGATTTCTTCGCCATCTTCAAAATACTTTGAATAATTGAGATCTCTAACATCAGCTGGGATTCGGTAATATTTTTTCATATCAATAGCTTTCACCATTTCCTCTTTTGTCAGCAAAGTTTCATATAATTTTTCTCCGTGTCTAGTGCCAATAATTTTTACTTCATAATTAGGGACTCCTAAAATTTTTTTAATGCTATCTGCTAGTAACTCTACAGTTGCTGCTGGAGCTTTTTGGACAAAAATGTCTCCACTTTTAGCGTTTTCAAATGCAAATAAAACCAAATCAACTGCATCGTCTAAACTCATTACAAACCTAGTCATTTTTGGATCTGTAATTGTTATTGGTTTGCCTTGTTTAATTTGATCAATAAAAAGAGGTATAACAGAACCTCTGCTTGCCATAACATTTCCATACCTTGTGCAAGCAATGACTGTGTTTTTTACATTTCTGCCCGCACTAACAACAACCCTTTCCATCATTGCCTTACTTATACCCATTGCATTTATAGGATAAACAGCTTTATCTGTACTTAACGCTATTATTTTTTCTACACCAAAACTTATAGCAGAATTTAAAACGTTCTCTGTACCTACAATATTTGTTTTCACTGCTTGCATTGGATAAAACTCACATGATGGAACTTGTTTTAAAGCTGCTGCATGAAAAACATAATCCACTCCTCTCATTGCATCGTTTATAGAGTTTTTATCTCTAACATCACCAATATAAAATTTTAATTTTTTGTTATCATATTTTTTTCTCATATTATCTTGTTTAAGTTCATCTCGAGAAAAAATCCTAATCTCTTTAATATTCGTGCTTAAAAATTTTCTTAAAACTGCATTACCAAAAGATCCAGTTCCTCCTGTAATCAGTAGTGTTTTATTTTTAAACATTTTCCCTCCCCAGAGAATTTAAGAATAACTCTTTGCTTTGATTTAGTATGCTAACATCATTGGTTACTTTTTCAGCATAATTTCTGGCAGAATTTCTCATTTTTAAGTACTCCTTCTCATTAAGCTTAAACATATTTTCAATTGCGTTTGCAAATTCGCTTGGTGAAGAAAGAGGAATATCCCAGCCTACCCCAAATTCTTGAAGATTTTTCCATGGAGTTGTATCAGCAATCAAAGTAGGAGTGCCTGCTGACATTGATTCTAAAATTACGTGCCCAAAATTCTCACCCTTTGTTGGAAAAAAAAAGAGGTCATATTTTTGAAACATATCGTGTACGCTATCATTTTCTATAGAACCCATATAATTTACATCAATTGATTCGGGTAATGAATCAATAATTACTTTGCATAAATCCCAATATTTTTTATCTTCTTTTGGGCCGTAAATATCGAAATTTATTGGTAGCATTAACTTGGATAGTATTTTTAATGCATAGTCTAGATTTTTAACAGGTGCAATTCTTCCTAAAAAACAAATCCTTAATGGATCATCTTTTTTTCTAATATTTATATTAGAAACTTTCTGATTAAAATATTTAGGAATATTGGGTGCAACGTATACTTTAGGTGAATACTTTTTCATAGCTCTTCGTATATCAATTGCCTCAAATTCGCTTGAAGCTTGCCAAAAAACTTTTTCATAGAGTTTCAAAACATTAGAAAAAGCAATATAAATTGCTTTTTTCCATTTTTTAATACTAAGAGCTCCCTTTGCAAACTCACCCCTTGTTGCAACAATGACTGGTTTATTAGGTATCTTATTAAATCTTCTTGCGATAAGCGGGTATATTGTAAAAACAGGATTAAAAAAACTGTTTAAATATAAGATATCATGCTCGGTATTATTAATTATTTTTGATATATTGCTAATAGTGCTCTCTTCAGGGGATAAATAAAATACCTTTGCTTTACCAACTTCAGTCCATTTGTTTTTATTGACACCAATATATCCAGATGTGTCGCCAATATCACGATCTGATGTAACGATCCAAAACTCAAATTCGTTTCCAAGTCTTTCGACCATGTTAACGGTAGAACGCAGTGCACCTCCAGACTTAAAACCGGGTAAATAATTTCCAACAAGAAGAAGTATTTTCACCATTCCAATTCGCATATCTTACTATAATGCCCACAATAGTGGGCTTTTTTTGATAAACTGAGATTTGATGAAAATAATTTAAACAATACAAATAATTTATTTTAATTAAATGGTAAAAAAAATAGCTGAGATAGCGAATGCTCATGAAGGTTCTGTTCGCAAAGCAATCAAAATTGCAAAGATTGCAGCAAAAGCTGGTGCTGATGCTGTGAAATTTCAAATATATTTTGGACCAGATTTACTAACAAATGATCATCCTAGATATGATCATTTTTGTGATCAATCATTTGATGAAGAAGAGTGGAAAATAATATTCAAAGAATCTAGAAAATATAATAAAGAAATCATTGCGGACGTTTTTGGTTTAAAAGCTCTAAAAGTTGCTATTTTAAATAAAGTTGATGGTATAAAGATCCATTCTTCTGATTTATCTAATATTCCTCTCATTGAGGAATGTGCCAAAGCTAATCTTCCTATTTATCTTGCAACTGGTGGAAGTACTCTAATTGAGATCAAGAATGCTATTTTTAGTCTCAAAAATTTAAATTTCAAGCAAGAAATTAATTTAATGCATGGTTATCAAGCCTATCCAACTAAAATTAGCAATAATGATTTACTTAGAATATCTGAACTGAAAGAAATTTTTGGAGATAATGTAAGTTATGGTTTTATGGATCATACTGATGGCTCAGATATACATGCAATATATTTACCAGCAATTGCAATCGCTTTAGGGTGCACTGTGATTGAGAAACATATAACTGATGATAGATCAAAAAAAGGTATTGATTACTATTCTTCTCTTGAGATAGGGGAATTTAAGAAGTTTGTTGCATTTTGTAATGATGTTGAAAAATATCTTGGAAAAAATGATTTTATTAGATCTGAAGATGAAGAAATCTATAGATCTAATGTAAAAAAAGTATTCGTGGCATCAAAAAACATATCTAAAAACACATTATTTAATAAGAATAACTTAGAGATGTTAAGATCACCTGAAGTTGGTATATCTAACTATGAATTAATTAAAGATCAAGTCTCTAATAAGAAGATTTTCAAAGGTGAGGTAATTTCACCTATAAATTTTGATAAAAAAGTCTTAGGAATAGTAGTTGCGAGGTCTAAGTCTTCAAGATTGAAAGGCAAAGCGTCTTTGAAAGTTGGGAGCGTTACTTCGTTGGAACATCTTTTTAAAAGACTTGAGTACTGTAAAAATAATAAATTTATAAATGACTATGTCTTATGCACTACTAAAGACCCGTCAGATGATAAATTGGCTAAGTTTACAGAGTCAATTGGGGTAAAAGTCTATAGAGGTGACGAAGAAAATGTTCTCAAAAGAATGATGGTGGCTGTAGAAAGTTATCCTGACTTTTCTACAATATTGAGAATTACTGGAGATGATATTTTAATTGAGCCTAATTATTTAAAAAAAACGATTGATCATCATTACAAATTAAATGCTGACTATACTGATGCGAAATTGTTACCAAGCGGGACTGAGGTAGAGGTGTTTGAATCTTCAGTTCTTAAATTTTTATTAAGATGGTGTGTTGATACTAGTGGTACAGAGTATCTCACAAACTATATTACTGATAATTCACATTTATTTGATTGCGCAAGTCTTCCCGTCAACAAAAATGAAACCATAAATGCAAGGCTAACTTTGGATACCATAGAAGATTACAAACTAATAAATGATTTAATTAACTATTTCAAAGATCATGATAAAGAATTTACATACACCCTAAGCGATATCCTTAACTATTTTAAGAAGTTCCCTAAAAAATTAAACTCAAATAAAAGCGTGGTTCAGAAAAAAATTCCTAAAAAGTTTTCTACAGAGATTGATTACAAAGGCTTTTGTTCTCAGAAATAATTTAATTAATTACAATCATCACGCAAAGCCAGATCCATACAAAATAATGTTTTGTATAAATGGTATGCTTTTAAAAGAAAAATATAATAGCAAAAGCAAAACAAATGGATGATTTAATGCACGTTCTGTAATTAACAAATATATGGCTAAAGTAACCGCAATCATATTTACCCTCTGGCCACCAAGAATTGCAACAGCTGGATACATTGGAAGAATTAAAAGGAACATTCTCCATCTGTTTTTTGTAGCAAAAATTGCAACTACTGTAAGAATGATTAGGTTAGTAAGCCCAACATCTCTTGCCTCATGAGACATGTTGCTTACAACTTTCCTTATTATTGCATCATTAAAGATACCAAAAAAAACTGATGCGAATACTATTAAAACTATTATTGCAAATATAAATTGAAGTCTAAATTTGCCAGCTTTGAGCAAACGTCTCATCGATTCTGCATATCTAGCTAGCAAAAGACTTGGTAACATGATTACATTTTGAAGATGAGCAAGTCCAGATGCCCCAAATAATATTCTGCTTTTATTTCCTGAAGATAGAGCTGCCCAAATTGCGATAATATATGCAATCTTTAATCTTTCAGCACCAGTCATCAAAACAATAATGTAAAAGTTAGTTAAAAGAAGGAATAAGGGAATCGGACCGACATCGTATTTTCTGCAAAGTAAAAAAAGTCCTAACAACATAACGACATTTAAAAGACTAATGAAGACATCTTTATTTATTCCCAGATTTGAACCTCCCCATAAGATATAGAGTGATATTGGCTCAACACTAGCTACTTTCTTTATAGCTAATGGGATTACATCTATAGCAGATGTTTCTGCAAGCTCTGTATAAAATAATCTGTAATAGTATTGATCACCTTCAGTATAAGGTGATATCAAAAGATAGGCATACGCAAAGAATATAGGAACTAGAAGAATACAATAAAATGTTGTTCTGTTAACTGTATAAATAGAGTTGTTCAATTCAATTTATAAAATATCAAATGTTAAATATCTAGGTACAATTCTTAATTCAGTCTTTTTGAATTGGTGGTAACTCTTTATGAAGATATAAATCACTTTGAGTTGGTACAATGTAATTCATTAAAACTGAACGACTTCTTTGTTCTTGTGGGGCTCCTCTGTGAATAGCGCCAACATCCATCATCAAAAGGCTGCCTGCAGGTGCACAAATTTGCTGCTCATCATTAACCATGGAGCTTACTTCAGAATCATCAAATACTGTATTTTTAAATTTATCATTACCTTTGATTTGTTTTTTTATAAAAAAAGATCTATTTTTGTGTGAGCCAGGTATATATGAAAATGGTCCATTGCCGACATCGACATCATCAAGATACATCATTGATTTAAATTGTCTTAAAAAAGTATCGACATGATAGTAACTTTTTTCATGAGCGTTTGTTGTATCATGTTGATAAACAAGAGCGCCGCTATATGATGGAAATCCGTTATATGCTCTAGCAATTTTGAGAACAAATGGATCAAATCTAAACTCTTTTAGTTCAGGAATCAGTCTTTCAACATGATAAATCCTAACCCACTCATCAACTTTTGAGTCACCTAGGACATATGGCTCATTTTTGTCATGATATTCTGCTAATTTGTCTCTAACACGAAGAGCTTTATCTCTTGGCCAGTAATTTTCTATGACAAATGCGCTGTTTTTTTTCATTTGGTTGACACAATTTAATTCCATATTATCAAGTTGACCAGAATCACCAGATAATTTTGATCGAACGTCATAATATACATATGACAGTTCATTCTTAGCACATAGTTTTATATTTCTTAAAAGATTATTACTTGTAACTTGAGAGTTATGCATATTTAAACCTCATATTTAGATTTGCCAGTATTATATCAAAACTTACTCTTAACACCATTTCTAATGTTTTCTGTAATTAAATCAATATTATTACAGTAATTTGCATTGAGATTTTTTAAATTTTGTCCGTAATAATCAACGCCCATTTTATGGGTAATCAATGTAGGTACATTAAAAAGGGATGCTTCATAAACACTAGACGAAAATGCAGTAATATGAAGATCAGTTATTGATAGGATAGCTGGCAAAGGACTTGTTGATGCTAAATCAACTACAATTTTACTTGCTGTTTGAGGAAGACTATCCTTAATAAAAGTTATTGATTGCTTGGTAAGCTGACGTGGATGAAGCCTTATCCACCAACAAATATCATCTGATGTTTCTTTTATAGTTTTTAAAATAAAATCTTGAATACCATCAATTGAATGCTGTAAAGTAAGTAGTATGTTGAATTTTCCTCTTGAAAAAGACTTTATTTCATCAAAATTATATTGAATTTCGTTATTTTTCCATGCATCAACCCAAGAATATTTTGATAATCTAACACTATGTTTCGCTGAAGAATTAAATGATTGTTCAAGAATTGTTACTGATTCTTTGTCCCAACAAGAAAAAATTGAAGGCAATAGATCATAGCCATCTGTTTGAAAAGCATTCCATTTGCCAAATGCTGGATGATCTCTTGATTGAGATCCATGTTGAATATTTTCTATCTCGATATTACATCTTCTTGCTGCAAGAGTCATCGCCATGCTGTCAAGGCTATAATAATTTGCGTGACGTAATAATTTAATTTCACACTCTTCAAAAAAATATTTCATAAATCTTGCAATAAGAAAAATATAAGAGACTTTAAAAGGAATTTTAAACAGGATATTGATTGCATTAATATGCTTTGTTTTAAGAAACCTATAAAAATAGAATAAATTTATATAGGTCATGAAGTTTCCAAAAAATAAAAACAATGAGTATGGAACTGAAATAATTTTATAAAAAAGAAATAAAGAGGATAGATTTGATATTGATTTATTATTGTCAATGTTATTTATACTAAAGTCTGAAAAATTAATTCTTTTAGTTTTTGAATTATTTTGAATCTCGTTAAATTCATTTCCATAATGAACTCTATCGTAAATTTTGTTATTTATATTAAATAAATATATATTGTGAGTCGTATGCAGTGTATTAATTTTTGGTTTTTTGGATAAGAATTTTTTTAAAGCAATAATGTCGCTAATTAAGCTTAATATCGTTTTTCCTTTTTTTTCATTTACAAATGTTCCAATATTATATCTATTAGAAATTAGGCCAAAACAAATTGAGATTCTTATAAGTGGCCAAATATTAACATCTCTTACATTTAATTTACTTAAATCAAATTGATCTTCAAGTTCATTAATAATCTTTAACAATTCTTGATTATCTGGGTAAGTTTTCATGATAAATAAAAATTAGCTCTTTCTATTCAAAATCTGAAAGTGAAATTTGTTCATATCTCACAAGATCTCTCACTGCCTTTTTACCAATAATTTCTTTTATTTTAGAAGCTGGTAGGCCATGCTGCGGTCTCAATGCTACGAAATCATCTTCTGAAACAGTCTCATTCTTTGAGATGTTGCGACTGGGATATAAAGCTCTCCTAAAACTTATTAAATGTCCATTTTCTATTTCAGATTTCATGGGTCTTTTTATACCGTCTCCTTTTAGATCTTTAATGATTTGAATTTTTTCTCGTAATTGAATTAAATCGTCGGAGTTAAATGAAACAAGATGATCTCTAAATGAGGTAGATTCTTTATTATCAGTAAAATGTAATTCAAGCATTGAGGCTCCCAGTGCAACAGCTAATTCAGCAGCATATGTTGAATTTGTATGATCAGAGTAACCAATTGGATACTTAAATTCGTTTTTAAAAGTCGAGATCACAGACAAATTTGCATCTTCGTTTGGTATTGGATACATGCTTGTGCACTGCAAAATAGTTAACATGTCTGGCTCTTTATATTTTGGATTAACAGAGCATATGTGGTTAATAGCATCTTTTACCTCATCGATGTTTGCTAAACCAGTAGATAAAATAATAGGTTTATTAAGGTTACTTAATTTTGTTAAAAGTGGGTATGCAGTCAAATCACCAGAACCAACTTTTAGATATGGCAAATAATTACTAAACTTTTCGATTAAATTTTCGCTCCAAATGGAAGCACAAAAATCTACATTTCTTGAAGAACATTCAGAAGCAAGTTCCTCATATTGAGTTTCAGATAGCGCAAACTTATCAAAGTGCTTAACTCTATCTGGATCTTCTGAAATATTAACTAATGTTTCTCCACTATAAATTTGATACTTTACAGCTTGAGCCCCCGCATCTGCTGCTTGATGGAGCAAATCTAGAGCCTTATCAAAATCTCCTTCATGATTGCCACCAATTTCAGCAATAATATATACATTATCTTTATTAAACATCTTTTTTCTCATTAATCAATTTCGAGGCTATAAAATCAGCAATAGCTAAATCCTCTTTTGATCGAATTTCAAAGGATGAAATTTTATCAACTATTACGTGGCCCATTTTCTTAGAGATTATATCTTTCTCATTCTTAAGAAGTTTTTTATTAAAAACAGAAATACCTCCCCTTCTGATATAAATATCTTCTCTTTCTTTTCTTATATAGATATCAACCCATGGTTTTATTCCACTTCCATCATGATAATAAAATACTGAATTATCCATTACGACACTATCAATTGATTCGCTACCAAACAAAAACATTGAATATATTGAAGTATCTATATAATTATGTCTGCTGAAAGGATAATTAGTAGTCAATATCACAATATTTTCTGGACTTTCAATATTATAACTATTCAAAAACTTTTTAATGGAGGCATTTATACTTATTCCCGAGGATGAATCTTTTTTATCTCTTTTAAATAAAATAATGTTTTCATTATTTTTAAATAACTCTGAAATTTTTGTCATAAGTTCATCATCATCGATCATAATTATAATTTTACTAATTAAGTTAGATCTTTTTGCCTTTTCAACAACCCATTCAATAATTTTTTTGTCGCCAAGCTTTGTTAGTGTATATTCAACACCATTTAATTTTTGACTTCTTACTGGAATAAATACATAAGAAAGATCTTTTTTATATCCCCTTTTTTCAGCATGGGACTTGTATATGTCACTTCTTGTTGAAAGGATTTTATCCTCATTTACCGTTAAACTCTGTGAGTGCTTCCTGTAAAAAAATAATGGTTTACTAACATTAACTACATCATATTTTTCTGTAAGGCTTAACCATATATCAACTCCGTCTTGACACATAAAATTTTCATCATGCCCTCCGACCTCAAAATAGTGTTCTTTTCTTGTTAGGGTGCATGCTCCATGTGCGGGCTGGTCATACATACTTACATTTCCAGAAAAATCATGCCTTTTAATCCTTCTAATAATTTGTTCAAACTCATCAACCTCATAATAGTCTGGAAATGCTAGTGCAGCATTTTTATTTTTTGAGATTTTTTTTACTAACTCTTCTATACATCTCGGATCTAGCCAATCATCTGCATCAAGCCTCACAACATAATCACCTTCTGCAATTGAAAAAGCTTTTATGATTGACTTTACAAGACCAACATTATTTTGTTCTATTATTTGCAGTCTATCTGAATATTTATTGATAATTTCAAGTGAATCGTCTGTCGATCCATCATCTATTACTAAAATTTCTAAATTTTTGTAAGTTTGAGACAAAGCACTTTCAATGGCCTTAGCCACATACTTACTATAGTTATAATTTAGAATATATATAGTTACCTTTGGCATCTGAATTAGATCCTCTGATCTTTGTTATTTTTATAGTTCATTAAATATTTTAAAATTTTGAATAAAATATGAGCCTTCTTTCTTTTCACCCAATAAATTTTTTATAGAATCTCCAACACCAACAAATTGAACACCTATTTTATCAGAGGCTTCCCAATCAGCCACAGCGTCTCCAAAGAAAATGGTATCCTCTTTAGTAACTCCTCTTATATCTAATGCATGTTTTAAATTACTTGATTTACTCTCAGGAGATCCGAGTATTAAGGAAAAATACTTTTCAATTCCTCTTGCTTTAACTATTTGAATAAGCTCTTTTTTAGGAGTTGCAGAAATAATTACACAATCAATTTTTTTTAGTTTCAATTTATTCAGAAACTCAATTATCCCAATTATCCATTGTGATGATATTACTTTTGCAACTACTATATTTGAGAACTTAGATGACATACTTTCAATCTCAATCTCATCAATATTCTCATTAAGATAATTATTATGATAATACTTAAATTTTGAAAATCTGGACATTCCTCCATTATTGATATGGTGATTGATAACCCTATCGACAATTTTTTGACCATAAGGTTTATAAATTTCTGCAAATGCTTCAGTTTTGATATTAACCGAATCGACAATAACGCCGTCGAAATCAAAGGCAAAAAGTTTTTTATTTTTAAGAAGATCTAAGATCAAAGTATTGGTCATTTTAGTAGATGTAATTTTAATAAAGAAGTTTTTACAGAGTCAGTTAAATAATTAACTATCTTCATTTATTTCATTATAAATTTCTTCAACAATCTCAAAAATTCCCTGTCCTAAATCTATAAATTCATCAGGAACAAGTTTTTTTGCTGCTTTAGGAGTATACCTATAAGGTGTCATAAGGTAGTGATCATTAGATTTTGCTTCTCCATCAATTTTTACATCTTTTTTAACGCCAGCTATTTCAAAAATCATTTCTATAAGCTCCTCAGAGCTTAAAACTTGATTTCCAGTCACTGTGATAGCTTGATTTTTATGTTTATCGTCCAAAACATCAACACTTAATCTTGCAGCATCTTTTACATGAATATATTCTCTTCGTTCAGATCCGGTTCCACTATAATTTAGTTTTCCATTTCTAATAACTTGATTTACATATTTTTTTAATCCATTCCAATCTTGAGCTCTTGGTCCATATAAGGAACCATATCGCAATAAAGTATGTTCCAATGAATATTTCTCAGTATATGCTTCGATAATAGTTTCTGCAGCCTGCTTACTTGCTCTGTAAAATGATCCATAAGGACTATAAACATACATTGTTGAAGCATAAATCATCCTTTTAACTCCCTGTTTAGCAGCTGCTTCCATTACAACAGCAGCTCCAATTACATTATGATTTATCGTTTCAAAAGGATCCTTTTTTGCATCTCCAATATCAGCAACTCCTCCAAAATGATATACAAACTTTGCTCCCTTAATTGCTTTAGACACCTGATCAATATCAAGCATATCACCTTCAATCATATGTTGATTTTCTTTTAACCAAAGAGAATTAGATTTATCAAAAATTGTTACTTCAAAACCGCGATTACTTAATTCATCAGCTGTATGACTTCCCATAAAGCCAGAACCACCAATTACAACCACCTTATCCATAAAAAATTACCACGTTATAGACTCTGTTTTTGTATATCATACTCTATTTCAGGTACTTCGCCTTCCAATGGTTTGCCATTTATAAATCTTATTACTTCATCAGTAGCTTCAATTTCCATCTTTGTCCTGCATTCAACTGTCATGGATCCCATATGAGGTGTTAATAGGCATCTATCTATTTCAGATAATTTACCTATGTACGGTTCTTCTTTAAAAACATCTATTGCGACCCCACTTAAATGTCCAGAGTGCATTACGTTATACAGATCATCTTCGTTAATAATCCCTCCTCTACATGTATTAATTAAAAACGCATCGGATTTCATTTGCATTAATTCATTATGTCCTATCATATTTTTTGTTTCTTTTGTTAGTGGAACATGAAGAGAAATGACATCAGATTCTTTATATATAGTTTTTTTATCAACCCACTCAATGTTAAATTCTTTATCAAGTTTAGTATTTGGAGAAATGTCATTAACTAATAACTTAGGATTCCCAAAAGATTTGATCATTTTTAAAACTCTTGCTCCAATTCTTCCTACTCCAATAAATCCAAGCGTAGTGTCTGAAATTGTTTTTCCAAAATATCGGTGCCATTTACCGCTATGCATTTCTAAATTTGAGAGATGAACTGAGCGCAATAATGAAATAATTAACCCTATAGTTAATTCTGCTATAGCTGGAGTTGGTACATCAGGTGTATAACATACTTTTATACCTTTCATTTTTGCATAATTTAAATCTACTCCATCAAGACCGATTCCAAGTCTTGAGATCATTTTTAAATTTGGTGCATTATCAAGAACTTTCTTAGAATAAAGTTCTGTACCTGCTATTACAACATCAATATCTGATATTAATTCAATAAGCTCGTCCTCATTTAATTTTTTATTGAGTGGGTTAATTAAATACTCAATCCCTTCAGCACTTAGGGATTCTAAGGGTGACTTATTAATTTCACCAAATGGTACTGAGGTTATTAGTACTTTCAATAATTCACCTTTATTGTTTTGATAAATCAATTGATTCAGATAGAATCAATGAATACTCTGGATCCAAAACAG
>MDTE01171079.1_pt1 | contig 37294 bp, 26 predicted proteins | sample 811231 | NCBI WGS metagenome assembly MDTE01 (sample SAMN05326651, study PRJNA326480) | marine metagenome | isolation source: seawater | place: Indian Ocean: Red Sea | collected 2010 | reverse complement strand
CTGTTCTGAGTGCGCATAGGCCAGAATGGGCCGGGTGGTTGAAAACCTCCCTTGCCGTTGTGAGGCAACTTCCGCATACGCATCTTTGAACGAAATCGTCTGTAAGCCCTCACTCACAGTAGGTGTTGCACGCAAACTCTCTGGTGCGTAGATCACGACGGTCCCGCTAACGCGTTCGACACGATCCGCGGCGACTCGTGGCAGCCCAATGGACAGATCAGTGGCGTTGCCGGTCGGAGTCACCAGGTTGGGATCCTCCAGCCGTTTCTGCAATTCTACGAACAGGCCCACTTTCCCTTGAGCCTTGCCACCCAGATTCACAATCACCCTTGTTTTGGCTGCTGGGGTTACATGGTGCGAATCGACAACCACTGCTGTGACATCCTGGCCAATCGCCTGGCCACGAACCTGTCGAATCTCAAAACCTGCAGGAATCTCTAGTTCAACCTGAAACACACCTGCCCGCTGGATGTCCAGCACTGCCATCAAGTTAGCCGTTAACTGCTCCGGTTCGAGGTGAACCTCAATCAGCTGGCGTACGTGAATCCTGGGACGAATCTTTTCCAGTCGAAAAGCCAATTGATACGGTAGCGTCGCGTAACGGTAGGCAAAGTCCCAGGGGATTTTCTGGAAGCTTCCCGGCAATTCTTGCTTGTCCAGCTGCAGCAACCCCGCACGCTGGGAAACCTCAGCACGCAAGGCTGGCGAAAGACGAACGACCAGCAAACCTTGCTGGCGCCCTGCACCGCGCGCCTGCACCAGCGGGACAGACACCTCCCGGTCACCCCATTCCTCGCTGAACTGCTCGAGCTCAATCGTCAACGTCTGTGAACCGCGTGCAGGCTGAAACAGTTGGACGTGAACCTGTTGAACCTCACCCGCTTCGACCACTTTCCATTGTCGAACATTCGGGTCAAAGACATTGATCACCTTTTGATCCAGCGGCACCTCTATCACCAACTGCTCAACTTCAGCCCGACTGATGTTGTAGGCAAGTCGGGCTTGGGTGCGCATTACACCCTCATCGACGGTAACTTGCTGTTGCACCTGTACACTGGCGAGAGCCGCCAGACCAGTCGCACCTTCGGAACGGGGAGTCCAACTAATCTGGACTTCGGGTGCCGCACCTACGAACGCTAACACCACGGTTTCATCGACGGCGGGACCCGGGGGCACCTCTTCTCCCGAGGCTCGAGATAACGTCGTTTCACTGGCTGCGATCAAAGGTTGAATATTGACCTTCACACCCGACTGAGGGACTCGGATCACCCATCGATTCACGGGAGCCTGGGGAGCCTGGAACCTGACCATATTTTGACCAGGTGACCTACGAATGGCCTTGGCATAAACCAATTCAACAAGAAACTGGGCAGGGCCTTCCTCGCGTTTTTCCAGCAACAGGCGATAACCGTCCTCGGCCATCACAATGCGAGCCGGCACATCACCTAAACGAGCCGAAAGTAAAGCCGCCCCCTTGAGACGAAGAGGTATGCTGTGCCAGCCTGCATGCAGCACCTCAATCTTGATCTTCGCGTGCACACGTACAACATCTTCAGCAACGTCCGCTTGATTGGACACTTCGGTCAGCAACGCTTTAACAGGTGACTCAGGCCGGACAGGTTCGACCTCACCAGCCCGCGCTTTTTTCCACAATTGCTGAAACTGCTCATAAGGAATGAAGACTCCTCTGCCCTCTTTCTCGAAAATCCCACGTAGTTTTGTATAGGGAATGTAGATTGTCTGTTCCCGCAATTCGGATTCAGATTCCACCGGTCCTTCGGGTTTCGCCCGTTGTGCTGATTCGCTTGGCGCACTATCCGCCGGTCGCTGGGCAGATACTGTCTGCGAGACTGCTACCACACAGCAGAATATGGCAAAACGGCAGAGAACAATCATCGGGCTGGTACGCCTGAAAAACACGTCACACATCTGCCTGGCTCCGCGAAAAATCGTTGTCATCGATTTCTTAGACGTAGAATGGGGCAATTTAGTTCTCTCCCTGCCAAGACCTTTTTAGTCCGCACGGATCTCGGCCACTTAAACATAGGTTCTGGCAAGCAGAAAATCTCCACAAGTAGCCCGCCAAATCGACTTTTTCCGGAAGATCAAGCAATTGATCGAGGATCTCCGGGAGAATGCCGCGTTTGACAAATATCAAAATGAATCCAGGCGACTTGCACATCCAGAAATGCCGGCCCGGGAATACTGGAAAAGAACGTCCGCTTGGTTTACGATCTGGGAGCTTTGAGGGCGACCTCCGCAGTCCCCTACTTCGCCGCACCTCTCACGTTAGGCGTCGAGGCTGCAATCCGGGCAACTGCTCGATTGTGACCACCGAAATCGAGACCACTTTGGATTGCAGGGTCACGATTGGCGTACATCGTGGCCCCCCCTTACAAGGACGCCTGGAATGAAAAACACAAAGCACTGTGTCCTCTGGTTATTCGCCTGGACCCTGATGCCCTCTTTGCTGGTTGCTCAAGAATGGTCACGCTTTCGCGGCCCGAACGGGACTGGAGCCAGTGAGTCCAGCACCATTCCAGTGAAGTGGACCGACAAAGATATCAATTGGAGTACCCAACTTCCCGGAATTGGTCACTCCTCACCGATTGGCTGGGGGAACAAGCTGTTTGTCCTGAGCGCTGACCCCAAAACAGCAACTCGGCATGTGCTTTGTGTAGACTCTGAAACTGGCGACATCCTTTGGCAGCGCGACTACAAATCGTTGCCGCATCATCTACACGCGCGCAGTAGCTTTGCGTCGTCAACGCCGGGTGCCGATAGCCAGCGGGTTTATGTGGCATGGTCCGTTCCGAACAAGACCACGCTGCGTGCATTGGACCACTCAGGGGCAGAGGTCTGGACGAAAGATCTGGGCACTTGGACAAGTCAACATGGCTATGGCGCATCACCAATCATTTACAAGAATCTGCTGATTCTCCACAACTCACAGCAAGCACGGGGGCTCAAGCCGCATCAACTCGAGTCCGGCCAGAAGCCTGGTCGTAGTTACATGTTCGCGTTCGATGCGCAGACTGGAGACGAAGTCTGGCGCAAAGAACTCAAGAGTATGAACGTTTGCTACTCGGTACCTTTTATCTTTTCGCCACCCCAGGGCGGTCCTGACGAACTCGTATGCACCAGTACCGGCAACGGCATCTTCAGTCTCAATCCGCTAACCGGTGAAGAAAACTGGTCGATCGATGTCTTCAAGATGCGAACCGTTAACTCCCCTATTACGGCCGGGGGATTGATCTTTGGCACCAATGGGTCAGGTGCTTATTCAGGGAATTTCCTGGTCGCAGTACGTGGTGGTCGCCAACCCGAAATTGCCTTTCAGCTCAAGAATAGCGGTAAGTTCAAAGCGCCCTACGTGCCCAGCCTGATCTCCTATGGTGACCTGGTATTTTGTATCTACGACCGCGGATTCGCGAGTTGCATCGACGCGAAGACTGGCAAGATTCATTGGTTTGAACGGACGAATGCAGCATTTAACGGCTCTCCTGTTCGGGTCCGCGACAAGATCTACATTGCCGATGAAGACGGCATTGTCTGGGTGTTCGCTGCGAGCCAGAAATACCAGGTAATCGCCAAGAATCCGTTAGGCAATCCAAGCCGTTCAACACCCGCGGTATTGAACGGCCAGATTTGTTTTCGCACCTATTCAGAAAGCAAACCAGTCTCCCAACTGGTATCTATCGGGCAAAAAAAACCCTGAGTCTTCCGAGTGTGAACAAACGGCCGAAGCTTTACGCGTCATCAACTCCGTCAAGACCGCCAATTAAATACAGCCGGTCCTGATCCTGTTTAAACTTCGGCCATTCGGTTGCGCCCAAGACACTCACTACCACCTCACGAACAACTCCATAGTGAGCGTTCCCGGATCAGCAGGACTGCCCTGGCGGGCGCGCACTGGCAATCAGACAGGAAACCGATTGACGGTGGAGTGGATCATTGACCTGTGACGCAGACTGGCAATTCTGGATCGATGTGGGTGGCACGTTCACCGATTGCCTGGGGTTGGGTACGAATGGCCAGGAACTGAGACATAAAGTGCTCAGTAATGGTGTTACAAAGGGCGTCACCACATCAGGGTGCACACGAGACTGCATCGTCGACCCGACGCGGTGTCGCGACCCGAACGACTTCTGGCGTGGGTTTCAACTGAGACTTTTTAATGCCAATGGGCAAGTCGTGAGTCAGGTCACAGTCGGTAAAAGCCTGCGCAGCGACGGCTGCTTGCATCTGGACAGCCCACTTCCCGAGATACCCTGGGTCGGCCAACCCTACGAGCTAGTTTCGGATTTCGATGCCCCGATTCTGGCCATCCGTTGGCTACTAGGCCTGACTCCAGACCAGTCTCTTCCGCCCGTTCGTGTACGGCTAGGAACCACTCGAGGAACCAACGCGTTGCTGACAAGACAGGGCGCTGCAACTGCCTTGGTTACCACTCAAGGATTTGGTGACATTCTGTTGATCGGTAACCAAGAGCGGCCACAACTTTTTGAACTCAATATTCAAAAACCGACTTCACTGTTTTCACACGTGATCGAAGTAACTGAACGCATTAGTTCAACCGGAACGGTCGAACAGCCGCTTGATGTCGACCAGGTTCTGCAACAACTCCATGAATTGCGGCGAATGCAAATTCACTCACTAGCAATTTGTTTACTGAACTCGTACAGCAATGCTCAACACGAAGAAGCGATTGGCCAATTGGCAAAGCAAGTTGGCTTTGACGAGGTCAGCCTCTCCAGTGCCGTCGCACCATTGGTCAAGCTGGTGTCACGTGGCGACACTACCGTCGTCGACGCTTACCTGAATCCCATCTTGCGTGCGTATGTGAACCGATTGCAAAAAGCACTAGGGACGCACGGTGACCTGCAATTACTCACGTCTGCTGGAGGCCTTGTAAACGGCAGACATTTCACCGGCAAAGACAGTATCCTGTCCGGGCCCGCTGGCGGCGTCGTCGGTTTTTCGAGGGCCGCACAAGCGGCCGGCTTCAACCGGGCAATCGGTTTTGACATGGGTGGGACGAGTACCGACGTATCCCGTTTTGATGGCAAGTTTGAATTGGAGTTCGAAAGTCAAAAAGCAGGTGTACGCATCGCCAGCCCGATGATGTCGATCGAGACGGTCGCCGCAGGTGGAGGATCGATCTGTGGATTTGACGGTGTCAAATTATTTGTCGGTCCAGATAGTGCCGGGGCTGATCCAGGACCGGCCTGCTACGGGCGCGGCGGACCGCTGGCAATCACAGACATCAACGTCTTTTTGGGACGAATTCCGATCGAACATTTTCCCTTCCCACTCAACCGGGAAGTAATTGGTGAACGCCTTCAGGACCTCTGTCGCCAGATCGCTGGCGAGACCAGCCACCACTACACCCCGCGTGCCCTGGCCTTCGGGTACCTGGAAATTGCCAACGCAAATATGGCCAAGGCCATCCGTTCCGTCTCTCTGGCGCGCGGTTACGACCCCCGTGAATATCTGCTGGTGGCATTTGGTGGCGCAGCGGGACAACACGCCTGCGCAATTGGAACAGAACTGAAAATCCCCCGCATTCTGGTGCACCCTGCTGCGGGAATCCTCAGTGCCTACGGTATCGGACTGGCAGACGTCATCAAGCATCGCGCCTGTGGAATTTACCGTAACTGGGACGACTTCGACTGCGATCTGGAAACCGTCTTTGCCCAGCTCAGCAAGGAACTCGAAAAGGAAATGGCAGCCGAAGGTCTCCCCCTGGCGAAGGCAAACAAGTCATACGCACTCGAGTTGCGGTATCTAGGCACAGACGCCGCGCTGCTTGTTCGTGAGCCAGCAGACGGAGATTACCGCGCTGCGTTCCAACGAGATCATCAGCAACGTTATGGCTACTGCTATCCCGACCGCAGCCTGGAAATCGTAACCGCGCGTGTTGAGTTGATGATCTGTTCGCAAACTCAAATGTCAGCCGCACTGCGATCGTCAACTGATCAAAAGGCATCAACAAATCCGAACGCAAAACACGTGACAGCCTATTTCGACGGGAAAGCGCAAGAAACAACAGTCCTCCACAATACTGATCTAACACCGGGTACAGTGGTCACAGGGCCCGCAATCGTTGCCGACCAGCATGCCACCACGGTAATTGATCCAGGCTGGCAAGCTGAAATGCTCAGCGGTGGTGAGCTACTGCTCTCGTCATGCGATGGAACGCAAACCACCGTCTCGGCGGCAGGTCCAATCAGCAATAACACTCGGTCGCTCCCAGCAGACCCTGTTCTGCTGGAAGTCTACAACAACCTGTTCGCTGCCATTGCTGAACAAATGGGAATCACATTGCGGAACACGTCGAGCAGCGTGAATGTGAAAGAACGCCTCGATTTTAGCTGTGCGCTTTTTACTCAGCAGGGTGACCTGGTTGTCAACGCACCCCACATTCCCGTCCACTTGGGTGCAATGAGCGAAACCGTGAAATGGGTAATCGCCGACAATCCAGAACTACAGCCAGGCGATGTATTCGCAACGAACGATCCGTACCGAGGTGGTTCCCATCTCCCCGATATTACCGTCATCACCCCCGTTTTTTCGCCAACAGACAATCGCCTCATCTTTTTTGTGGCAAACCGTGCCCACCATGCCGAACTCGGTGGAGTCTCTCCGGGATCGATGCCTCCCTTTTCCCGAACCTTGGCAGAAGAAGGTGTCTTGGTTCGAAACTTTAAACTGGTCTCTGCGGGCATACCACGCCTGGAAGCGATTCGCCACGTGCTCCTGTCCGCCGAATTTCCCACGCGGGCAATCTCTGACAATCTCGCCGACCTCTCAGCGCAAGTCGCTGCCAACCAACGTGGTGTCCACGACTTGCTGGAACTAATCGATCGGCGTGGTTTGGATAACGTGGAAGCTTACATGGAACACATCCAGCGTGCCGCCGAGCAGAAAATGCGCAAAGCGTTATCTCAATTAGAAAATGGGACACGTACCTTTACCGACCACCTGGATGACGGCTCGCCCATCCGCGTGACCATCTCAATTCGCAATGATACAGCACACCTGGACTTTGCCGGAACAGGCCCGGTCTTGCCAGGCAACTTGAATGCGAATCGTGCCATCGTGACTGCCGCTGTTTTGTATGTGTTGAGATGCTTGATTGACGAACCAATCCCACTGAACCAGGGTGTTCTGGCACCTGTCCGCATCACCCTGCCTGAATGCCTGCTCAATCCGCCCGACCGAGGAGAGGCCCAGGCCTGTGCGGCCGTCGCAGCCGGCAATGTCGAAACCTCGCAGCGAATTGTCGATGTGTTATTGGGTGCATTTGGTTTAGCGGCGGCAAGTCAGGGTACGATGAACAACCTTTTATTTGGCAACCATTCGTTCGGCTACTACGAAACCCTGTGTGGCGGTAGCGGGGCCACCTCCAGCGGCCCCGGTGCCGATGCGGTACAAACACATATGACCAATACGCGTTTGACTGATCCAGAAGTCCTCGAGCAGCGTTTCCCAGTACGAGTCAAACGTTTTGCCATCCGACACCAATCCGGTGGTGACGGTCGCCATCGAGGCGGAAATGGCGTCGTTAGAGAATTGGAGTTTCTCGACGATCTGGAAGTCGCCTTACTCTCCCAACGGCGGGCCGCTTTTGCACCCTATGGCCTGCAGGGTGGAGAGCCCGGCAAGAAAGGTCGCAATATCTTGCGACCCAGGCGGGGAGCGTCCCAGGAACTGAAGGGGCTGGCAAGTTTCCACGTCGCCGCGGGGGATATCCTGGTAGTCAAGACACCTGGTGGAGGTGGATTCGGCAGCGCCGCAAACTCCCGCAATGACGATGGCGGCTAACGCCTCGATGCCCCCTCTGCCCAGGTGACTGCGCCGTCAATGTAGCCATTGAGTCCCATGCCTGACTGGGTAGTCGCCAACGCTACAGCGTAGTAGCCAGCGGTGCGGCACACTTCACGGCGTGGCAAAACACAAGGAGACTTCCTGTTCCCGACTCCGGAACCAGGCAGCTAGAACCCACGGGCGGATCTGAGATCTTCGAAATCTCGCAGGTGATAATCGATACCTACATAGTCCAATAGCCGACACAGTCCACGCAGCGCCACACCTAAACCATCGGGCCCACTGAATCCACCGAATTGACCTCCCCCTTTCACGTGCGGCTCCAAGTCGAGAAACACGCCTGGGATAGCGCGCCGCTTGAGCTTCCGCGTCAGCTTTGGAATCTCCTCCCGAAAATCCCTGAGGATCATCTCATGTCCGCTGTCACCTGAATCCGCCGGCACGAAGTGCTTGAGTGAATCTTCATCGACATGCTCAGTTCTTTTTACTGATTGTGGGTGACGATAATCTTTGATGTGCATCCAGCCCATTCCTCTCTTCATCAGTACATACTGCTGAAAAACCTCTTCAGCGGAACATCCTTGAGTCACGATGTTACCCGCATCAAAAATCAAATTGAGGGCAGGATGGTTTACCTGGCGGTGAATTTCAGCAAGCAATTGTCCGCTCTGTCCGACAAGGTTTGCTTCAACCTCCAAACCAAACGTCAAGTCACTGCGATCACAGATTTCAGCAATCTGCCCCAATTGATCAACCACTTGAGAGATGTGATCTGCGGGGTCAGTTCCCCGTGGATGATAAAAGGAAAATCCGCGGATTAGCTTTGTTCCCAAAGTGTTGGCAAGCCCCACCGCTCGGCGCACCTGTTTGTCAAGATATTTGGAGAACGGAATAAACGGATTGTGGGTCCCATCGTCTACGTCCAACAACTTGACTTTGCCTATCGGTGAACCCAACGAGGAAACACGTAATCCGTACTCGTCATGCAGTCGCTGTAACCGGGTAATCTCCGGCTTGGTCAACTGCATTACGTTCTTGACACCCTGTCCCAAATCAATGAAACGAATCGTATAGTACTGCAGGCCCAAAGCGGCAAATGCCGAAAATTGTTGATGAGCCGTCTTTTGATTCGCTGCTTCATCCGCAAAACCGGTGAGTATCACACTGGGATTCGACACAACAAGTCACCCTGAAATAGGCTATGGGACCAGAAAACGCCATTGTCTCGGCGACTTCACGCCTGACAAGTGGTCGACCGTAATACGTATTCGTCACGGTTCCCAGGCCGTGTGCCGGCCAACTCCTTCGAAATTGACCTCTCCTGCCAGCGGCGGTAGGATTCAACTCTGTAGCCAACCGCATTTTTGGATGTCATTACGAAAGAATTGACCATGAAAAACACGCCCTCCTGCGTCCGTGGACAATCTTTTCAGCCGGAGACAAAACGGAGTCCCGCAGGCCTGCAGCGTCGTGACGTACTCCGTGCAGGAACCGCGGCGAGTGTGCTTGGCATGGCGCCACACGCGATAGCCGATCAGCTCACCACCACAGGCAAAGCCAAGTCGGTGCTCTTCGTCTTTCTGACAGGTGGCATCTCACACCACGATTCGTTCGACATGAAACCTGAAGCACCCGACGACATTCGTGGTGAATTTCAGCCGATTGCCACCAAGACCCCCGGACTGCAAGTCTGTGAACATCTCCCGTTGCTGGCGCAACGCACCAACACCTACGCGCTGCATCGCGCGATGGCTACTGGAAGCAGTGGCCACGAACCAGCATGCCACATGCTGCTCACAGGCCGGCTTGATCTACCAACGGGTTTTACGCTCAACGATGTTCCCAATGCCAAGGAATGGCCGTCGATCCCCGCCGTCATCACCTACGCGATGCAAAACCGGCAACATCGTCTTCCACCAGCTGCCATCCTGCCTGAGCCGAGTGTCAATGAGGCAGCGCGTTTTCGACCTGGTCAATACGCCGGCCAATTAGGGAGCAAGTGGGAGGCGTGGCATATTGATATCGCTGCCAAGTGTCCTTTAGGAAATGGAGCCTGCCCCGATTGTTTCCGATTCGATGGCAGCAAATTTGAACACGCCGCCAGCAGCGTGTTTGAGATGCCAACGTTGACTCTACCCGAAGGCGGAAAACAGCGTTTTGGACGGCGCGTCGATCTTCTCGACTTCATGCAAGAACAACGTAATGACCTGGCCTTCGCTGCGAATCAATTTGATCAACAGCGGCAACAGGCGTTCGCGTTACTGACCGATCCACATACGAATCATGCATTCAATGTCGAACGAGCGGATCCTGAACTGGTCGAACGCTATGGCAAGAACAAATTCGGCCTTTCCTGTCTGATGGGCAAGAACTTGATCGAGGCAGGTGTCCGGTATGTGCAAGTCAACCTTGGAAAAAACTCTTCCTGGGATACACACGCTGACAACTTCAGGAATCTGAAACAAAATCTGCTACCACCATTTGACAAGTGCATCTCCGCGTTACTGGACGATATGTCTTCCAGTGGGTTACTCGATGAAACACTTTTGATCGTCGCCGGCGAATTTGGCCGGACACCAAAGATCAACAAGAATGCCGGTAGAGATCACTGGGGGCCGTGCAACACAATGATGTTTGCCGGAGCCGGAGTGCGTGGCGGCAACATTGTTGGTGCCACCGACCACCTAGGCGCCCAGCCGACCGAAGACACCCAGTATCCAGAAAATTTCTCCGCACTGATCTATGACACGCTGGGGATTCCACGAGACGCTACCTGGGTGGATATGGAAGGCCGGCCCCACGCAATCTACCGGGGGCGACCGATCGCAGGCTTAGCGTAAACATCAAAAGACCGTCGGGTTCCTTGCCTGAGCTGACTTCATCTGCGTTGTACTACCGTTTCGAAATAGCAGACTGACACGTGTTCGTCAGTGTCGCAGGCGGTCCCATACACCGCTGCTTTCATCCGGGCGACTGCAACTCCGTTTCCGCCAAAACAACACCACTCCTTGCAGAATATGCTCAAGGTCGCTCCTGAACCCTCCGTAAGCAAACAGGTGTCGACCGGACACCACCGACATGCGACAAATCGGCCAGCAGGAAAAAGCGGCCGTCGAGTCTATCCAATCCCTGCTCTGACAAACTGGCCTTCCAGAATAGTGGAAGCTGGATCAACCAGGGGGTGAATACTGTTTGTCGCAATAGCCTCGCGTTTCTTGACAACTCGGATCACGAATGATGCCACTGAACCCATGTACTCTGGGATCAACGAAAGCGAACGCGTCAGAGTTCGCACACACTCAATCTCTCCTGGGAACAAGACGTATGCGGTTGTCTCTATTCCGTGGTGTCGTGAGCGGCCTGGCGACCGGGCTGATTGTGATCTTCACTCGCCACCTTCCAGCTCAAACGCAAGAACAATTTACAGCCGCACGAACAGAACTTGTCGAGAAGATCATCGTGCGTCACGGGATCAAGAATCCTCGCGTGATTCAAGCGATTCGTGACACGCAACGTCACGAATTTGTTCCCTTGAAACTCCGCAGCAAGTCCTATTTTGACATGGCTTTGCCCATCGGAAATCGGCAGACGATTTCATCTCCTTTCATCGTCGCTTTCATGACCCAGGCACTTGATGCCAGGCCTACTGACCGTGTACTGGAGATCGGAACTGGGAGTGGCTACCAGGCGGCGGTACTCAGCCCCCTGGTAAGCGAAGTCTACTCGATTGAAATTGTGCCAACACTGGGAAGACGCGCCGCTGCAACACTTAAGCGTCTGAAATACGACAATGTTTTCACTCGCATCGGAGATGGTTTTCAAGGTTGGCCAAGCCGCGCACCGTTCGACAAAATCATCGTGACCTGCTCTCCCGAAAAAATCCCCATCCCTCTAACCAACCAGTTGCGTGAAGGAGGTTTGATGATTGTTCCAGTGGGAGAGCGTTATCAGCAAACGCTCTACTTGCTGCAAAAAAAACAAGGAAAACTCGAGTCGATTGCCCTGCGGCCGACCCTCTTCGTACCCATGACAGGCCGTGCCGAGAAAGGCCGCGCAATCAAACCAGACCCACTCAACCCGCACGTCGTTAACGGGGACTTCGAACAAAATGTCGACGAAAATGGATTTGTCGGAGGTTGGTATTACCAGCGACAAACGAAATGGAAAACCGCTACGGATGCACCCCAGGGTCGTTCCTATGTAACTTTCCAGAACGAGGATCCAGGCCGTCATTCACACCTTTTGCAAGGATTTGCGATTGATGGGCGCGCACGCGGCGCCCTCGAATTGACAACCTGGGTCAAGCACGAGGAAATCGAGTCCGGCCAGACTCCAACAGAAATGCCAATGGCAGCTATTTCTTTCTACGACGACAGCCGTAAAGAGCTCGGCATGTTCTGGCTCGGTCCGTTTCGGGGAAGCGACGAATGGCATCAACGAACCAAACGAATCCAGATTCCGCAACGGGCGCGCCACGGCATTCTCCGAATCGGGTTGTTCGGTGCCACTGGATCTATTTCATTTGACCAGGTGCGAATCACAGCCATCAAGCGTTGAACCAGCCCACTGCCCACCTTACGACGAAGTCATTATCAGCGACGTAATTGGCACTAAGAGCGCAGCGCAAGAACACTCGCTGTGCGGTAGCACCCGACGAGGTCGCGCAACGCACTCTCAAATACGATACGATCTCGCCGGCGCTAAGCTGAATCAGACAACCACCGTCAGCAACGACTGGAACTCCGGATCCTCGCGCACGGCATCAAAATCTGGCTCATCAGCAACCAGTTTTCGATACTCAGAGTCCAATTCAAACGCCCGTGTGAGATAAGCAACGGACAACTTGTGGTTTTCGACGAGGCTCCAATAACACGCCAGATTGTAGTGCAAAATGGCCTGGTGATCGTCATACAACAAGCCTGCCTCCAACGACTCAATCGCCAGGTCAAGTCGGCCACAACGCTTGTAGCACCAGCCGAGAGCCAGCCACGCGTGGACCGTATCGACGGCAAGTTCTGCTGATTTCTTCAGTGGTTCCAGCGCGTCACAATAACGCTCCATTGTCCGGTATGCGTGACCAATCAAATAAAACCAATCGGCCCTGGCGTCGGCGCTAGGAGCAACCGTTGCCAGCAGATCAAGCGCTCGATTGGCAAGCCGATCACGCACCTCGGGCCGCGGGGGCCAGCGATCCGCGAGTACGTTGACCAGATCAAGGCAACCTTCGGCCTCGCATAAGACCTGTCGTTCACGAATTGATTGATACGGAGCCACCAGCTCAACTTCCTCAACAGAATGCAAAGTTGCGCCACCGCGAAATGCGATTTGGAGCGATCAACACAATGGGTCTTCATTCTCAATAAAGCGCTCACTCATATTGTAACCACTCTCCTGAAAAAATATTCGTGGAAAACCATTGCCGGAATCCAATGTGGTCCGATCGACGAGCATGATCGAGTATGGAACCGCGCCATCCGCAGCTGCTGGAAACCCATTTGCGGAATGGAAACTGGCCTAGAAAACGCTCATGTGCTGAATACCTGGCAAGGGTCACTTCTCTTCGGGTGATGCACAAGCAATCTGCAATGGGCACACGAGCGCACAATTATCAGTTGAACTCTTCCTTGCCAAGAGGCATAGATGGCGCAATCCGCCTTTGGTCGCATGGCCAGCGACCGCGTAGATTGACACAAGACACGGCAGCCCGACCGCGTACCTGCATTTCTTCGCGCCCTGATTACGTTGCTCCATCTCCAACGGCTGGCCAACCTGTTACTGCCCGCCGTACGCTCAGTGGAATGCAATAGAGAAACCTTGTGGTCAGCTTGCCCGCAACACCGCAACCCAAGGAGGAGCTGACTCGATGAAACCACTCCACATATCACAAACCGCCTGGTATGCGTTGCAGGCAACACTCCAATTGGCCGTGGTCTATCCGACACCCCACATTCCCTGCGGACGTTTCGCAGAAGCGGGCCAAATGCCAGAACGGTTCCTGCTACAGATCCTGAGAACTCTCGTCGCCCGCGGAATCTTGCGGTCCATCCGAGGCAGCGATGGAGGTTACGCGCTAGCAAAGCCACCTGCAGAAATTTCCTTACTGGACATCCTGGAAGCAATCGAAGGTCCAATCACCTCACACTATCGCTGCGTATCGTGGCAGAACGACGTACCGCAGCTCCTGCTCTGGGAAACGTGTGAAGAAATCGTCGACCATGCCCGGCAACAGCTAGCCAAAGTAAAGCTGTCCCAATTTGTCGGCTTCACTGATGTGCCTGGCGCACACCGCATGCCTAACGACTTGAGAACCCCCATCTGACCGCGCCCAGGCCGCCGCCGAGGCAGTGCCCAGTTGATCGACTTTGATCTGAAACCTGGCTTCCACTGGAATTTCGCTGACCGAATATCCTGCGTCAGCCCCAACGGTCTTGTAGAGACATAGCATCTACAAACAGGCAACTCGGCAGTACAGGGATCTGGAAAAAACCCGCCCGTACCAATCCAGCGGCTGGCTGCTGCCACTGGCTTCCTGCGAGCAGCGTTGAACTTGCCAGCACGGCACGGTAATCTGGCAGTTCTTGGTATCTGCACCCCTGGACAAGTTCCAGTAGAATCTCCGCATAGACAACAATTGAATAGCGTCCTTAGTCCAGAGAGGATCCAGGATTCTGCGTTCTGACGATTGATCCACACAGACACATTGCCACTCCGGATTGTTGAATACGAGAACCCATCGATTCACAACCCGGCCTGGTGAAATGTGCGATACACCAGTCACTCGCCCGCTTCCCAGAAACGATAATTCATCGCGTTCAGGCTAGCGCACTTCAAACCGGGAGCACATCATGAAATATCCGACATTGACGGGCCTAGCGGTCATTTGCCTCACCTTTCTGCCGTCCCTGGAAGCGGACGAAACCGTCATCACGGTTCAGACTCCGATGACCCCTCCTGGCTGGGCGCTGATGGAACGTGCGTTGTTGCGCGAAAACGCGTTGGCCTGCGAAGAGTACTTCCAGAAGTATTTCGATGAGCGTGGCTTCCTGCTGTGTGTCGAGCGGTGGGGAGGTGACGACGGCCCCGATGACGCAATCGAAAACTGTAACGACTGGCCTATCCTGCATGCCTTGGGAGCTTCTGACAAGGTACTGGAGATGTACTTGAAGGCCTGGGAAGGGCACTTGCGACAGTTCACACTCGCCAAAACAACAGAAGTTCCCTTCGCTCGAGACGGTATGTACTACAAAGAATTCCCCGTGATGTTTGATTGGCTGCACAACGGCGAAGGACTTACTGTTTTCAGCCTGCAGGGTCTCTCGACACCAACCGATCGCGCCATGCAACGTCGGTTGCGTCGCTATGCTGGGTTCTACATGAATGAAGATCCCCAGGCCCCTAATTACGACCCACAACACAAGATTATTCGCAGCTTGTTTAATGGGAGCCGAGGCCCTTTATTGCGCAAAGCCACAGCGCTGGATTGGGCAGGTGACCCAATTGAAGTGGAACACCGCTTTTCGCTTGGACACGGTGAGCGAACTTATGCAGAGATGCTGGCACATTTCGAAGACTACAACGACATCGTGGGAGACCATCCTTCAAACCTGCTGGCAACATCACTTGCTCTCAATGCGTATATGCTGAACCACGAAGCGAAGTACAAGAAGTGGATGCTCGAATACGTCGATGCCTGGCGCCAACGAATGCGAGATAACAATGGAATCATCCCGACCAATATCGGTTTGGACGGCACGATCGGTGGTGCTACCAATGGTAAGTGGTGGGGCGGGGTCTACGGCTGGGGCTTTACAGTGGTGGTTCCTCAAACGGGAGCTCTCGCCCACCGCACAACATTCCAAATGGGTTTCATCGGATTCATGAACGCATTTGCGGTAACTGGCGACGATTCCTACCTGGAACCATGGCGACACATGCTCGATGTGGTCAATTCCAACCACAAGGAAGTTGATGGTAAAACCCTCTATCCACACAAATATGGAGACGATGGCTGGTATGCCTTCCAGCCACAACCCTACGCACCATACGCCCAAGAGTTGTACTACTTGTCGATGAAAGAAGCAGACCGCAAATGGATGCCGGGGAACGGATGGCTGGACTACCTGGAAGGCAAGAACCCTAGTTTCCCAGAACAAGCTCTGGCAGCCGACTTCGCGCGTCTACGTCAACGTGTTGAGGGAATGCGAAACGATACGACCACACCAGATACCCGGTTATCGGACGACCCGATGAAATATAATCCCGCCAGCATCTATGCCTTGAATCAACTCATGCAAGGAGGCCTGCATCCGGGACACAGGGGTTCTACCCTGTTTTCCCGACTGCGCTACTTTGACCCCGTTCAACGTCGGGCAGGCATTCCAGAAGATGTCGCCGCGCTCGTCGATAAGATTACGGCCGACGAAGTGGCAGTTACTCTGGTCAACACGAGCCAGGTGGCTGCACGTGAAGTTCTTGTACAAGGCGGAGCATACGCCGAACATCAGTTCCTTTCGGTTGTGGACCAGAAAGAAACAACACAAGTCAATGCACCAGTCCTGACCGTCAAATTAGCCCCCGGAACGGGAACACGCCTGACCATCAAGATGGAACGCCACGCGCATCAGCCGACGCTCCAATTCCCCTGGAATCGGTAAACTCCACCCCGTTCAACTGCTAATTTGCTGTCAAACAATAGCACGGAAACCTCGCGCACTCCTCGAATCAATCGAAGGGCCGCAGTTTCGCGTGAGCCCTATGTCGATTTCTGACCACGTTGTTTTGGTGTCTATCCCAGGGCTGCGTCCCGGGGACCTGAGATACCTGCCCGGTTTACGCTCCCTGGTTTCCGCTGGGGATCGAGCGCCGTTGGTCCCTAGTTTTCCTTGCGCAAGCTGGCCGATCCAAGCCAACCTGCTCACCGGTCACCTACCGCGCCGCCACGGAGTGACGGCGAGTGGTTATTACCAGCGCCAACAGAGGACTGTGGAACTCTGGGACCGGTCCTCAGATGTCGTGGCAGCTCCGATGATCTGGGATACCTTGCGAGACCACCATCCGGAACTGATTTCCGCAGCCTGGTTTCCCATGGCCGCAGGAAGTTGTCGCTCCCATTACGTGTGTTCTCCAGAACCTCACTGCACACAAAATCCAGAGGAACGAAACACCTGCTACACGCGGCCCGGACAACTCTACAATAGGTTACGCCATGAGTTAGGACCTTATCCGTATGCGGATGCCGGACAAACAGAAAAACAGTTCGCCATCAGTACCTGGATAGCAAGGTCAGCAAGCCTCCTGGCGCATTCAGTACACCCTCACTTGTTTTATCTCTCTTTTTCTCACCTGCTTGACACCGCACAACAACACGGCCCTGACAGTCCGAATGCACATGATGCGCTTGCCGATTTGGACAAGGCGCTAGAAATCCTGATCGAAGGTTTTCAGTCTGCTTATGAGGGACGACATCTACTTTGGCTAGTAACCAGTGAATGCGTAGTCACACCAGTTGATCACGTCAGCTATCCCAATCGGCGGTTACGTGAAGCCGGGCTGCTGCAAGTCAAGAATCTCGATGATGGAGAACACCTGGATCTCGAAAACAGCCTGGCATGGGCACTCGTTGATCATCAGTACGCGCATGTGTACATCAGAGACTCCGCTTCTTCGATCATTCGAGAAGTGACCCGTCTGTTCACTCGTGAGCCTGGCATTGACCGGGTACTCTACGGTCCTGCGTTGGCAGATCTCTATCTTGACCACCCGCGTTCCGGTGAGGTGGTCTTGATTTCTACACCCGACAGCTGGCAAGCGTATTACTGGTGGATGGACGACACTCACGCGCCGCAATTCGCACGTCAAACCACCGGTACAATGATGAAACCGGCGGTCGACCCGCTCACACTCTATGCCGACCATCGCAATGGTACGATTCCGCTCAATACAAAGCTCATCCAGGGATCCTATGGCGCGCCCGCATCAACGGATGCCCAGAGGGGAATCCTGCTCTCTTCACAACGAGGCGTATTCACTGAACGCGCAACCTGTGATACCGATATCGCAGATCTCGTATTACAGCAATTTGGTGTTTGATTTTTCTTTGTACTCTTTTCTTGCTACAGGAACGACAGATGATCGTACGACCCAATCGCGTGAAACAGAAACTGGCTGCAGGAGAAACTGTCTACGTCGTTTCCGGACCAAGTACTCCCGATTGGATCGACCAATTCGGGCCTTGTGGATTCGACGGAATCTGGCTGGAAGGTGAACACGGCCCTGTTGATTTTGCAGATGTGTCCGATCTTACTCGCGCCTGCGACCTGTGGGGCATGACATCCATCATGCGGGTTAATCAGAACAATCAGGGGGTAATCTATCGGGCCTTGGATCGTGGTGTGCAAGGGATTTGTGTCCCGCACGTCAACACGAAAGAGGAAGCCCAAAACGTCGTTGCCGGAGGGAAATTTGCACCATTGGGCCAGCGTGGCCTGTATGGGAGTCGGCAAGGCTATGGGATTGAAGATTATGTCAACAAAGCCAACGAACAGACGTTCTTGATGGTGCTGATTGAAGACATCGTAGCGATTGGCAATCTAGACGCGATCCTGGACGTCGACGATATCGATGTATTTTTCGTAGCCCCGTCGGACCTGGCCGCATCCATGGGACATCTAGGGAGAGTCGAGCATCCGGAAGTCCAAGGAACCGTCGACCGCGCACTAGCGCGTATTCAAGAACGAGGACGTGTGGCCGGAACGCTGACGACAAACGATAACGTCGGCAAATACGCAGAAGCAGGTGTCCGCTTCCTGTTCACTTTGGCAGAAAATTGGATCCGCGCTGGCGCGAACGAATTCCAACAACGGAGTCAGGTAAAGTGATGCGGCCTGGCTTTGACTACGATCCTCGTCAAACCCCGCCGTAAGCAGCAACGATGACCGTGTCCACTCCAGCGGTTTCCAGCTCTTTAAAAAGCGTACATCTCGATGCAAAAGCAGCCGCTTGGCACCAAACAACCGCCCAAGCGCCAATCCACAATACGCAAGAAATAAAGCAACCCGGTTCCTTTCCAGAAACCGGGTTGCTTGTTTAGACAAATAGCCCATGCAGGTGCTATTTCACATCCTTGATTCCCGAGGCATCCCACCACCATTGAAGCGGATCCAGTGAGGACAGATCGACGCCAGAATGGGTCTTGGCAACCTGACCACCCTCGTCCGCCAAGAGATTGCTCTTTCGCAACGCATGGGTTGGATTGATCGTAATCCCACCCGCTGTGGGCGTAAACAATAGTCCGTTCTTGGCGACAACACGGCTTACGGTGTCGACTTGTTCCGGTGTCTCAAAGAACTCGAGCTCGAACTGGCTCTCATCACCAAACAGATCCATCGACCAGCCAGCCTGTCCGTAAAAATCCTGCTGCTGAATGTAAGCTGATGCGATGGTCATATCGATCAAATTACGCAGATGGGCATATACAGGCTCCCGTGCGGCCAGCTCTGCATACCTTCGCGTAAATGCATCCACAAAGGTTTTACTGGCTCGACTCATACGTACCACACGTCGGCGAGTCCCATCGGCGTTAATCTGCTCGCCTTCACCGACCAATTTTACGCCGTCACCAACCAGCTCCATGGCCAGGCCATCATCGCTGGCACGGACTGTTTCGTAGTTCGGCGTGAACCACCAACGCACCATACTCTCACCACCGCGAGCTTTCTTGATGTAGCTGGGAATATCTACCGCCGGTTTCTCCAAACCCATCCCAATCAGCTTCATACGATAATCGGCCGCTACCAAGACGTATGCAAAGTGCGTATTTGGAGAAACACCTTTGACGGTAACGTCTTGCAGTCCCAGACTGGACCGTAATGACTCAGCAATCACATTCCCATTACGGATACCCTGCCTGCGAATCTGTGACAAAGTTTGATTGTAAGACGCAAGACCTTCTTGAGTGGGATCAATGGAACAACCGACGATGCCAGTCGGCGCTTGACTTGGTGCAAAAGCTCGTAACGCAATCGCCAAGTCTTGCAGCAACAAAACGGGACGGTCACTCTTCATGCCACGGATTTCACCTTCCCCATCCTGGTAATAAGGCTCAGCCGGTCCAGCGATTGCGATGTCATTGGAATCGGGCAAAAAGAAGACATACTGCAACCGAGTCAAACCACCCAGGCAAAGCTGCATGTCCGTCACGCGAAGTCCGTCCTTGCGGCGTTCTTTAATGGCTGCTTCCAGCCGATTCAAAGAGACCACGCGTAGTGGACTCCATTTGCGGGCCACAGTTCCTAAACTACGCTGCGCCAGCTTGTACCGTTTGCGTTTGAGTTGACCACTTCGGTCTCGCGATAGCCGCCGCAAGACACCGCGTGCGTCTACCGTGATACCGGCCTGCCCGTTACCGCCACCACCCTGGCCGCCGCCACCGCCGCCAAGTCCGCCACCGCCCCCGCCGCCGCCAAGTCCGCCGCCACCCTGGGCAAAGACAGCGGGTGCACCCAGAGTACCGAAAAGAATAACCGCTACGAGCATGACGCAGCATCGAAGTTGTTTAACAGCCATGAGATACCTCAATATCGGCGACTGGGAATCACGTCTCGAAAAAATACCACGTCTCAGAAATCTAACCGGTGCGTTCCCGCGAACATGGCAACTGAGGCCGCTCGCAGGAACGTGTTGTTGACAGAACGGAACGACCGTCGGCCTGTGAAAGAAATATAGGCCCCGTATTGGGTGATGATAGTTGCGAAACTGGGTAAAATCAACGAAATACAAGGAATTTGTAAGACAGGGTACGTCAATTCATGTATTTCATCGACTCACTGGCACGAATTATCGTGAAAATCACGTCCTTCGCTGCTATCGAACCTGCCTTCGTCGCCCCCCATTCCCATTCCCATTCGCTGGCGGTGGGCCAGTGGTCATCAACTGGTAGTTACCAGGTCCCAAGAGACCAGTAATGCGTGATCGCAACTCCGTTGTCACGCCAACACGGAGTCGATCCGAACGCAAATAGACTCGTTTACCATCCTTCAAGACTAGTACAAATTGCAAGTCCCGGTGGCCGGGGTAGCCGCGCACGATCTCACGTAATTGGGGAAGCATCTCCGGACTGTGCTTCTCCTCCTCGATACGAATCAAAATACCACTGGCACAACGAGCATCCAGTTGATCCAGGGGAATCAGTTCGTTGACAATCAAATTCGCTTCGTCACCACCCCCGCGGCGATCAACAGCACCCCGAATGCATAGTATGACGTCCGCTTGTACTAAATCTCCCATTTCGGCAAATCCCGTCGGCCAAAGAATGCATCGAATCGATCCTTGCATGTCCTCCAGATCAAAATTGACGTACTTCGTGGGAGCATCCGGTCGTGCATTCTTTGTATGGGCGAACTTGATGGACGAGACCATTCCCCCCAGAATCACCTCACTCCGGTCAGGCAATTTGGAGAGTTCATCCGTGGAATGAGACGCATAGGCGGACAACTGCTTTTCATACTCCGCCAAGGGATGACTGCGTAGATAAAACCCAAGAACCTCTTTTTCCATCATCAGAGTTTCTCGCTCTTCAAATTCAGGGACATCCGGCAACGGTACAACTTCCGCGTCCCCCTCATCGTCATCCATTGCTCCAAACAAACTCTTCTGACCACTACGGCGATCTGCAGCTGCGGCCTGGCCAGCCTGAATCGCTCGCTCGAGTGCCTCGTATAACTGCCGACGATGAGCCTGCAGTGAATCCATCGCACCAGCCTTGATGAGCGCTTCAATCGAAGCCCGATTGCAACTCGATAGTTCAATTTTCTCACAAAACTCAAACAGATCCCGAAACTCGCCTGATTCAGCACGGGAGGCCACAATCGCTCGAGGAGCGGCACCGCTGCACCCCTTGATCGCAGATAAGCCAAACAGGATCTTGCCATCCGCCACGGTAAAATCAACGTCCGAAGTATTGATATCTGGTGGAACCACTTCGATTCCCATCCGTTTGCAATCTTCCAAATGCTCAACGAGTGAATCCTTGCGAGAAAAATTCCTCCCTGGAATGTCGCTCGAAAGCAAGGCCGCCATAAACTCAACGGGGTAGTTGGCTTTCAGATAGGCCGTTTGATAGGCAATCAAGGCATACGCAGTAGAGTGTGATTTATTGAACCCGTATCCAGCAAACTTGATGATCAACTCCCAAATGTGCTGGGCTTCCTTCTTGGCCATTCCGCTTTCCGTGGCACCAGAAATAAACTGCTCATAATTGGCCGCGATGATCGACTCTTTTTTCTTGCTAATCGCCTTGATACACGTATACGCGTTCGCCAGCGGAATTCCGCCTAAACGATTCAAGATTCTCATCACCTGCTCTTGGTAGACCATCACCCCGTGGGTCTCACTCAGTACGTCTTTGAGTACCGGATGGCTGTACTGGGCTTCCTTTCGACCATGCTTGACCATCACATAGTCCTCGACCATGCCTCCTTCCAAAGGGCCCGGACGGTAAAGTGCATTAGTCGCGATAATGTCATGGAATGAATCCGGTTTCATCCGCTGCAAAAGGTCGCGAATACCGCCACTCTCCAATTGGAACACACCCTTAGTCTCGCCACGTTGCAAGAGTGCAAAGGCCTTGGCGTCATCGAGAGGAAACGTTTCTGGTTCAACCCGCTCTCCTGTCGTCTGCTCAATGAGCTCCACCGACTTGCTCAAGACGGTCAGATTCCGCAACCCCAGAAAATCCATTTTCAGCAGACCGGCCGCCTCGACGTCGTTCATTGACCACTGCGTGATCACGTCATCCTTGCCTGTCACCCGGCAGAGAGGAACGTATTCCGTTAGCGGCTTGTCCGCGATGACGACTGCGGCAGCATGTGTTCCGACATTCCGAGCCAGGCCCTCGATGGCGCGGGCCAGATCAATCAACTCACGTATCTCACCATCGTTTTCATAAGTTTTCCGTAAATCATCACTCGTCTTAAGCGCCCCTTCAAGATTGATCCCCAATTGCTCAGGAACCATGCCCGTAATTTGGTTGACGCGAGCCAAGGGAATGCCCAGCGCGCGACCCACATCCTTGATCGCAGCGCGAGCCTGGAGCGTTCCAAACGTCCCAATCTGGGCTACGTTGGCGTGCCCGTACTTCTCTTTCACATAACGAATAATATCGCCGCGGCGTTGCTTGCAAAAATCAATATCAATATCGGGTGCTTCCAGTCGATTTTCATCGAGGAATCGCTCAAACAGCAAATCAAATTCAATCGGGCAGACGTGGCTCAGATGAAGCGCAAAACAGACCAATGCTCCCACACCGCTACCACGCGCAGTCGCAGGCACACCAATTTCGCGTGCGTACCTCACGAAGTCCCAGACAATCAGAAAATAATTCGAGAAACCTAGTTTCTCGATCACGCCCAATTCGCGATCCAGACGCTCCAAGACTACGTCCGCGAATTCACCGTCTCGATACATCTCTGGGCTTCTGTCGTAACGTACCGCCAGCCCCTCCAAACATAACTCGCGCAAGAAATCGGCTGGGCTCTTTTCTGGCGGCACCGGATATGTCGGGAAGTGCCGTTTGCCAAGATCCAAATCAAGATGCACGGTATCTGCAATCTGCTGACTGCGGGCAACCGCTTCATGATGACCAGGAAACGCCTCGTACATTTGTTGTGGCGAACGCAGAAAGAACTGATCGCCTTCCATGCGCATGCGCGCGTGATCCGTTCGAAATTTACCCGTATTAATACATAACATCACGTCCTGGGCCGCAGCGTCTTCGCGGTCGACATAATGCGCATCGCTTGTCGCGACGAGTGGCAAGCCCATCCGGTTCGCTACGGCTACCGCACCCTCCATCGCAGCGTCCTGGATATCAATCCCATTATTCATAATCTCAATGAAGTAACGGTCTTTGAAAACTCCGTGGAACCACTGGCAGATGGACATCGCTGATTCCAACTGATCCGGGTTACCATGGCCGCGTAGTAATGCCTGATTCATTTCACTTGAGACACAGCCGCTCAGGCAAATCCCCCCTTCTTGATGTGCTTCGAGCAGTTCTTTGTCGATCCGCGGCTTGAAATAGAATCCTTCCAGATAGGCGGCTGAAGCCATCTTCAACAAGTTGCGGAAACCGGTTCGATTCTGCGCCAATAACGTGAGATGGAAACTAGCCTCTTTCATGCTTCCGGCGTTCTTATCAAACCTGCTTCCCGGCGCAATGTAAGCCTCATAACCAACAATGGGATTGATGCCAGCATCTTTCGCCTTTCGATAGAACTCTAATGCCCCGTGCAAATTCCCGTGATCCGTTAAGGCCAGCGCATTCATGCCATGGGACTTCGCGCGTGCGACCAATCGGTCCAGCGAACCAGCTCCATCCAACAGGCTGTAGTGGCTGTGGCAATGGAGGTGGACAAAAGGGGATTCGTTCATGCTCTACGTTCCGTCGTAAACAAAGATTCCATTCGCCCAGAACAGGCACTACAGGTATGGCCGATAGCGAGACACGTGGTTGCGGTTCGCAGGCCAACAGCGGAAAAAAGAATCCAGCATGCAAGCCGCAATACCACCAGGTTCCTCGAGACTCTCAACCAGAGGAAACAGTGCCATTCTAAGAGAGGCTTCCCGGAACTGCAAAAGTTCTTCGCAAGGCCCACGGTGGCCTGATTGTCACCTCACGACAGCCTGTGCTATGCTGACATCTTATCTGTTGAACTATCGTGATACTGCTGCATAACACGAGGGAAAATCCATGGCCTATCAACTACCCGAACTCGGATACGCCTACGACGCGCTGGAGCCACACATCGATGCGCGGACGATGGAAATCCATCACACAAAACACCACCAGGCATATATTGATAAAGTCAATGCCGCGATTGCCGGCAGCGATCTGGAAAGCAAGGCCATTGATGACCTGATCGCGGGAATCAGTTCGCTACCCGCGGGACAACAGGGCGCCGTCCGTAACAATGGTGGCGGACACTCCAACCACTCGCTGTTCTGGAGCATTATGGGACCAGGTGGTGGTGGAGAACCCTCTGGTGATCTGGCGGCGGCAATCGTCGCTGATCTAGGGGGACTGGATGCGTTCCGGACAGAATTCGGGAACGCTGCTGCTACCAGATTTGGCAGTGGCTGGGCGTGGCTCGTGGTTCAGGACGGCAAACTCGCCGTTGGCTCCACCGCAAACCAAGACAGTCCTTTAATGGGTGCTGATGTAGCAGGGATCAGTGGCACTCCCATTCTCGGACTCGACGTGTGGGAACATGCCTATTATCTGAATTACCAGAATCGTCGCCCTGACTACGTTTCCGCTTTTTGGAACGTCGTCAACTGGGATGCCGTAGCAGAGCGCTACGCCGCGGCAAAAGCCTGAAACGAGTCGCCGGTATTTACCTCCAGCCTCGCTTGAAGTGCCTGACCGTGTCCAAGGCAGACGCAGAGGTGGGTACCATGCTTAGTGCAGACACTTAACCATCAAGACCCTTCGGCTGCATCGCGATTCTGTGTGCTACTACGCACCGACGAAATTAAATCGGCCGCACCTTGAGAAAGCAGGTCTTCTGCAACCCGTTGCCCCAGGCCAGCCGCCTTCTCCGGCGGTGCTGAATGTGAAGCAAAAACGCGTTCTTGACCATCTTCATTGAGTACAACGCCGTCCAAACTCAATACAGCGTCAGCAACGCGTCCCCATGCGCCAACAGGTGCCAGGCAACCTCCCCGAAGTGCTGCCAGCATCTGCCGTTCCGCCGTCACGGCGGCCCTTGTTTCCGCATGGTCGAGTGGAGCGAGCAGTTCACGCACTGCGACGTCATCCGCACGCGTCTCTAGTCCTAAGGCGCCTTGCCCTACAGCAGGTAACATGACCTCAGGCGCTAACCGCTGAGTAATCCGCGCCGCCAGACCCAGTCGTACCAACCCGGCTTCGGCGAGCAGAATCGCGTCAAATTCACCAGCATCCAGCTTCTTCAAACGCGTATCTACGTTACCGCGAATCTCTCGAATGTCCAGATCTGGACGCAGCCGTAACAACTGGGTACGCCGCCGCAAGCTACCCGTCCCGACAACCGCTCCGTCTGGTAACTGATCCAATTCACCCCACTGATTACTGACGTAAGCATCCAGCATTCCTGCCCTGGGCGGCACTGCCGCGAGCACCAAACCTGGTACATCGTCGGTCGGTAGATCCTTGAGGCTATGTACTGCCAGATCAACCTGCCCGTCCAACAAGGCCTGCTGGATTTTTTTGGTAAACAAACCTTGTCCACCAACCGATCCAAGTGGACCTGAAACGACGTCTCCGCGCGTTGTGATTGGTATCAACTCAACGTCAACACCGCGCTCGCCCAACTGGGATGCAACCCAATCGGACTGCCAACGCGCCAATGGGCTATTGCGAGTCCCTAACCGTAAACCGGCGCTGCTAGTCATATTTCCGTTTCATAAGCTCTGCAACTGATCTTTATCACGGTCGAACCGCACACGACCTGTCTCCCGCCTCGTTACTCCGCCGTCAGCGTGTTATCCGATGTCGAACCTGCGTGCCCCGGCGATGACAGCTCCATACCTTCACGTTTGTTGAGCGCTGATGCGATCGCAGCTGCAACATCAGATCCCTGCTGTTGCGGTGGAACAACGACCCCACAACTCACGACGAATTGAATCGCCTGATCGATTGTGATATCCAGATCAATGGTATCACTCTTCGGCGCTGTAATCGTAAAACCAGTCGCGGGCATCGGAGAAGTCGGCATGAGAATACTCAAGACAGGTTCTTTCGCAGCCGACCGGATTTCCCTCATGCTTTCTCCGGTGACAAAACCAATCGACCAGATTCCCCGCCGCGGGTACTCAATCGCCACCACGCGATTGAATTCGATTTCGCGTTCACTAAATACAAAATCCGTAACTTGCTTGACCGCTGAGTAGACATTACGAATCAGGGGGACGCGCTGAATCACACCTTCACATGTTGCCCATAAGAAACTCCCGAATCCCGCCGCCAGGAACTTGCCCAATAAATAAAGCACCAGAATAAATGCCGCCAAAAACGCAGGAATTACCACGGTCCGCCGCAAATACTGCAAGGCAACATAACGATCATAAAACGCTAGCGCTGTCAGTTGATTGGTCGCTAGTGAATCGGATCCTGTCTGCTGCCGCAGTGCGTTGTAGTTCAAAACATGCGTTTGCGGAACCAGTTTTTCATCCAACGTCACCTCGTACTTGTGACGCTCACTTTCAGGTACTTTCGCTGGGTCTTGGATATCTGCAACAATTTCAACAAGGACCCAACGGGCCGCACCTTCGATGGGCTCCAAGACGCGGGTTTCGATCGTCGTCCAAGCCCAAATAAATAACAAAATCGTAAGCAACGGAGGCAGCACAACCCCCAAGCCCCGCAAAACAGCTCGGCGAACTGGCCGCGACCTGCTCTTATTGCGTGCTGACTTTGATTCCGACATGAAACAACAACCAAAAGTAAAAAACAGGGCAACCCAAAATTTTCCACCAAGCGTTTAGCGCACTCGGTCACTCGCGCCTGCTGACATCGGCAGCTTTCAATACAGAAATGGTCGGAAAAGTTTGACCAACAACGATACCTACAGTAGCTCCCTTTTCAATCGCGCCAAGAACCTGGGCAAGATTCCAGGAGAAGCCTGCACTCCAATACCGCGAGCAACGACCGCAATCGTGACTTTTGCAACACCGGCGGATTTCACAACCCTGGCAACTTCACCGGCCGTTGCCCCGGTAGTCATCACATCGTCAATTACCAGCACGTGACATTCCTTTATATCGTAGCGGGACACTGCGCGAAACGCACCTCGTACGTTCTGCTGCCGTAAACTCATCGGCAAACTCGATTGTTTCTGGCAGTTCCGTTGGTACTTGACCCAATTCGATACAACCGGGAGTTGAAGCGTTCCAGCGACAGATTGGGCAAGAATTTCCACATTATTTACTCCACGGCGAATTCGCCGATGCCAGAGCATCGGCACCGGCACAACCACATCCGGCAACACGCCCCCAAACCATTCCTCAAGTTTAGTTGCCAAGAGAACACCCATGGAAATAACCAGCGGTTCTTCCGCAACCCGCTTCATACGCAAAACGGCTTGACGCAAGTCACCGTCGTAAATTCCCAAAGTCACGGCATCATCAAAAGGGCGACGCTGCAGATGACACTGCAGACAAACCTCATCCACCAGCGCAAAAGCTGAAACAGGCACACCGCAACCACCGCAAAAAGAAATATCGACACATCGAAACCGCTGACTGCAACACGTGCAGAAAAGGGGCAATCCGAAATGCTCAGGCAAGAAACAGCCACAGTAAACACAATGCGGTGGAAAAAGCAGGTTCAGAAGGTGGTCGTAACTACGCTGCAGTAAACCCACCATTGCGCGCAACGGTGGTCGCCGCTGGTGGGACAATCTTGCCTTGCATCGCGCCATAGAGAGAGTCACAATCCGCACCACAAGACGAGGCGTAGGTCGATTCCGACAACGCACAGATGACCTGCGCGATTACCATCTCTCCAGCGTACAGCATACCACCCATTAGAACCACTTTCTTTTTTTTGGAACAAGTCGTGCACGAGATCAGAGAACCCGAATTTCAACCCAGTCAACGAGCGCAGCAAGCGGCCGGACAGCCGATTGCCGCGTTAATGGACCAGGCTTTGTCACGACCCGATCTGATTTCTTTGGCGGCTGGATTCGTTGACCAGGTCTCACTACCGGTTGAACCAACACGGACTGCGGTGGACGCATTGATGAGCGATCAGAGCAGCGCGCTCGCTGCATTGCAGTACGGGCCCAGCAATGGCGATCGACAACTGCGGGCAATGCTCATCGAACGCCTGGAGCAAACCGACTTTGGCGGTCAGCCTAGAATGATATCTCCTGACCAGATGCTCATCACCCCAGGGAGTAACCAATTACTCTACCTGATTGGCGACACGATTCTGGATCCAGGTGACATCGTACTCTGTGCCGCACCTACCTACTTTGTTTTCCTCAGTATCCTCAAGAACCTCGGGGCGAGAGCTATCGGCATTGACTCCGATGGAGAAGGAATGATCCCGGACGCACTCCTGGAAGTACTCCGAGAATTACAGAAATCGGGTGACATCAAACGTGTCAAAGCAATTTATCTGACTCCTTATTTTGACAATCCCCGTGGCGTCACGATGCCTTTACACCGGCGGGAGGCAATTATCACGATCGCAAAAGAGTGGTCACGGGAAAGGCCTCTGTACGTGCTTGCAGACAATGCCTATCGCGAACTGCGTTACGATTGCGAAGACATACCATCGTTACTGGCACTCGATGACAACCAACAGACCGTTGTTGAAATTGGGACTTTTTCAAAATCATTTTCACCTGGTTTACGCGTCGGCTGGGGAATCCTGCCACCAGCACTTCTACAACCAGTCCAATCCCAAAAAGGCAACCTCGACTTTGGTTCGCCTTATTTCAGTCAGCGGATCATGGCAAAAATCCTCGAACTTCAACTGTATGATCGTCATATCGCAACGATCCGGGAGTGCTACCAGACCAAAAGAAATGCAATGTGTGCTGCTCTGGAAGATGCATTTCAAGACGTTTCAGAAATACGCTGGCAACGCCCGCATGGAGGGCTCTACATCTGGATCGAACTCCCAGAATATCTTGCCGCGGGTCCCGATGGCAGACTACTCGAGACAACTCTGGATGAAGGCACCTTTTACGTGCCTGGCGAATACTGTTTTCCCAGTGAAGGTACTTCACCGCGGAAAAACACATTGAGGCTGAGCTTTGGTGTCCAACCTCCAGAACAACTGCATCAAGGCGTCGTAGCCTTGAGGCGCGCGTTGGACAAGTGCATGTAAGAACTGAACTTCCGAGTCAACGTCATCCAGGTTTGCTGTTCGCCTGTGGAACCAGCGACCCATCAGTCCATCAGCAACACCTGCTTGCCTTCCACTTGGTGGAGCGATCGCAACTGATAAAAAATCAATTGCCCCAATCCGGAACGATCCTGCTCAAATATTCGCAACGCCTCAAACGTAACCTTCTGCGGCGTATCTTCCACCTGGAGTAAATGGCGATCGAGATACAACTCCCACAATCTCAGCGTCTGGTGCGCCTGATCACGAGCCGACTTGCCGGGAGGAATATGCAAGACAAACAAGACATCCGGCCGGCCAACTGCCTGAGTAATTAGCTCGGTGCCTGTGCGGGCTTTCAACTCATGCAAGATACGGTAATAACGGGGCGAACGGATCCAACTTCCCGCGGGCAGCAGCCGCATAGAAGCCAGACCATCTCGTCCGCGCAGGGGATGCACCGCATCAAAACCAAGCGCGTGCCTGGGATCCAACCTTATCAATAACGGCGGCTTCACGGATGCTCCGGCCAATTCTCGCATGCTTGCCTGGACAAACCGCAACCGGGCACGTTCCGTAAACAGAGAACTCCGGTCTGCCCGCGCTGCCTGAACCCCCAGTAAACAAGCAACAGCAAACAAGCCCCAAGTGATACTGGAACGAAAACGGCCTGCCAGCTTTTGCGGAAATGAAAGAGGATTAGGTGACAATACCAATTGGGACAATACCAATAAGGTACCCAAGAAATAGAGCATCAACGGCAGACTGATTCGTGAAGGCATTCGATACCAGGTCAGAAACAACATCAAACCCAACGGCAATCCTGCAACGATTCCAGTTTGCAAACATCGCATGCGAAAGGCTCCCCACAACTGAGACCACTCGTGCAATATCAATGCCAGCAAGACACATCCAATGAGCGGAAGAAAATTACGGTTCGCTTGCCACAAGTAGTTCAGTCCAGAACGAATCTGCGCCAGACTCAGCGGGAACGGTGGTTGGTTCTTGGCTAGAAATTTAGCGACACGCTGTGGGCTAAAGCGATCTTCGTCGTACAAGAACCAACGACTACGGTAGAGTTCGTAATCCTCCAGAAGCCAATCTGCGTCGCGAATCGCATCTTTCGTGCCGGGACCTTCGCGACCGCTCGGCCGGTCATGAAACTGTGCGCGCAACCGGGAATAAGTCACGTAGCGTTGAGCTGCTTCCGTTTGCCCGTCCCAGGAACTCCACACCTGGTCCACCGCGACCAGCAGGAGACAGGGTGCAATCCATCGTACCAGAGAGCGCCGATCGGTCTGTTTGGTGTACAGCAATAATGGCAACGCAAAGACCGTGAAATACAACGCAAGCGGCGCTCGCCAAAGATACGACAACATCCACGCACCACTGAGAATCCAACATTGCAGTCGAAATGGCCTGCCAAGGTGCAACCAACGGAACAGGTAAAGAAAAACCCCCAACTCCAACCAGAGAGTGACCGAGGTAAAGGTCACCGCAAGGAGACAATGCCCCAATGCAATCGTCCAGGCAGGCAATATCAGAATTCTCGATCGACGGTCTGGAACTCCATACCAGAAATTCGACACGGCAAAGCCGCTCGCCAACCACGCACAGCAGTACAAGACCAGCCCATACCAGGGTACCGAGGGTGCTGAGAGATACAACAAATAAAACGTCTGCGACAAGATTCGGGAGATGAACCAACCCGTCTGACCTGCTGGAAAACCGTCAATCCCCGACAACGCCATGACGACTCCAAAGTCATCATTTACGTCGTACTTGACCGGCAGACAAATGACCGTGGCAACCACGCACACCGCTGCCACAAATAAACCTCGTGACAACCCGAAATCAGCGGGAATCTGAACGTCACTTCGCCACCATTGGAGCCACTTTTTGCGCCGGTTCATAAGTTACCTGTTCGGTCCCACCTGTGCGCACTGTTTTCACAGGCAGGCCAGCTAGACTCTGAATTCGCTACGACACCATTGATCCCGAAGTGCGCCCAAAGCCAAACCACGTACCGACTAACCGCCCACGATGCGAACTCCCCGGTCATCGATTTCAAAGGGAAGAATACGATCGCTACAACTACTACCGCGGTGCTTGGCAATGTACATCGCGCGACGGACCTGAAGACCGTCTTGAATTTTTCCCATATAGATCAGCGTGTTGGCATTCGACAACGCATCCCCTTCATCCAAAGGCCGAGCAATCATCTCATTCAACAAACTCTCATGAGCGGTATACAGCAACACACAGCCAATCTCATTCGCTGGATAGACATGCCGCTCAGCTTGTGCCGCATGGGCGCGAAATGTCTCGCGAAATAGATCTCGCGCCACCCATTCCGGATCTTTTCGAATAATCTGATGGTATACGTATTCAAAAAGATTTAACTGTATCGACTCATGAGGTCGCTCGGCTGGTTCAACCCCATCAATCACGACACGCCGAGTTCCATGAATAAAATTGCCGTAAAGAAATGCGATGGCAGAACGAAGTCTCGCATTTAACTCCGCCTGCCAATGTCGCCACTGATCCCAGTCAAGGTCCTGCTTCGTGACCCGCCGGCCTCGGTAGTCAAAGACGTGCAGATAATCAGCACGCACCGCCTCTGCATCAAAAACAGCCTCCAGTGCAGGATTCGTGTCACCTCGCGCAGTCAACATCTTCCAACGAAACATCCGTTCGGCATAATCATCGTGACTTTGCGAATCGCCACGTGCGCAGACATCAAAGACCACGCCGCGATTTCCCTCCTGAGACGCACCTGCGTTGGCAAACTGGAGGCCAAGCTGGGTTTTTCCTACTCCTGTAGCACCTACGATCACGGTCAATGTTCCGGGCAGTAATCCACCACCAAGACAGTCGTCCAGACCAGGCACACCGGTTGATTGGCGCTGCAACTCACTCATCTCTTGGTAATCCGTTTATCTGGCTGGCTATCGCTGCCAGGGAAAGCTGGTTGTCGGTTGATTAGCATATCGCTGCATTTTGATTTTCAGTCTTGCTCCTGAACCAGCGGCCAATCGGACGGTAACTTGTGATGCATTTACCTGGACCGTCTGATCGCCCCAATTGACTTGCTGAAAATGATGTTCCGCATAACCACCCGCTTGCATGACTAACTCCCGATCGTGCAACTGGCTGGTATTAACAAGTGTCACCGCAACTTCGTCTGCAGACAAATGATCGACGAGCGCCGCGACATCGTCCGGCAACCCGGCACGGCGCAACACTGGATCAAAGTAACGCAAGCGACAGTGCAACACGCTTGCACGACGCTGGACGTGTATTCCACCCAACATCAACTGGATCAGTGAGCTGACTTGCGCCGGATTATATTTCATCGAATCATCGGACAAGCGGGTGTCCGGAGTCGTTGCATCATCACGCATCGCTGCGATCTTGTCTCGAACCAGGGAGAGATCAGCGCGGAGAGCGGTCTCAGGATAGGCCGTGTTTTTGCCATCCAGGTAAGACAACCAGGGCGTCGCGGGAACCCGCAGTCGATCACTTTGACGCATCGACAAATAGTACAACTCCAGTGCATTGTACTGATAAGGTTGCGGCAAAAACTGATACCAGCCTTGATCACCGTACATCCTTGGATACATCGCAATTCCATCTACGATTTTCTGTTGCGCGTTGATGGCATCGGTTTGTTTGCGCCAAACATCTAGATACTTGTCATCGCCCGTTAACAAATAGGCATTCATGAAACCGATAAAACTCCAATACGTCCGATTACGGTGTGCCAGACCGCCCGTCTGAGGCACCACAACAGTGAACCCCCAACCGTACGTACCTCCATACCACTTGCCGTCACATTCCCCACCAATGGTTCCGTCCAATCCAATATTGCTGGGAATAATGTTCTGGTTCTTGACCATTCGCTGGTGCCACGCATCCACATAGCCAAGCAGCCACTCCCGATATTTGGGCTGGTGTGAAATCATATACGCGTTCAGTGCCAGCGTGGTCGAAAGCAAATTCAACGGGTGGTCACCAACCACGTCGTTGTAATCCTTGAAATGGGCCAGCATCTCTTCGTAGCTTCTCTCGCCATGAGCAAGGTCAAAGCGATGCTCCACTTCAATTGGATCACCAGTCCAATCGAGACCTGTCGCCTTCCGCATCAGAGGCCCTCGACTCCCATTGATCATGCTACGGATGATCTTGTGCTGGGGGTCGTAATTGGGCGCTCCAGGGTCCTCGTTCATGTAGAAGCCGGCGTAGCGACGAGTCCGGTGCCACCAGGATCGCGACTGGGGATCACTAAGCCCGAGGAGATTAAAACCCCCGAGCCCCTCCCCGTTGTGCTGCCAGTCAAACATGACCGGAAATTCTTTGTAGTACATGCCGTCTCGTGCAAATGGAACTTCAACGGTCTTGGCTTCGGTGTATTGCCGCAGATGGCCTTCCCAGGCTTTCCGCACCATGCTGAGAACACGCTTGGATCCGCCCAGGGCGTGTAACGTCGGCCAGTCATTGCAATTCTCGATCGCATCGTCGGGCCCGTCGTCGCCACCCCAACGCTCCACACAAAGGAGATACCCGCGCTCATCAAAAAAACGCTCGAAAAACTCTTCACAAGCAAGGCTACTCGTCTCCAATAACTGGCGTTCCAAAAGCGCCCAGGTGGGAGGACTCATCAGATCATTGATCCGAACCTCAGGGTCCGCGGCGGATACAGAGGCAGGATGCAAACCAATCAGACACAGTAACCACGTCAACCCGGCAATTCGTACGTGCATTGCGAGACCCTATAGATTCAGAGAGCTGGCCAACGTAAAAGTAACGCTGGGAAAACTACAAGAAGATACGACAACAGACAGCCTGGTGTGCCACATCCATTTCGTCGGCAACGCGACAACATCGTCAACGGAACCATGACCGTTTTATACCGGATCAGCAAATCGCCAGGAATCTAGCGTGCCGGGTTTGCGTACCAAACCACATTCTGGCTCGCCTGACCAGCCACGAGCAAATCCAAATCGCCATCCCGGTCCATGTCTATGGCGCGAATGTCGTAGGCAGCCTGGTCGCGTCCAACCACATGTGTCTTGAAGTCTCCACTTCCATCATTCTCAAACCAGACTGCCAGCCGATCATCCTTGGCACAGGTCGCGGCGTCTAAATCGCCATCGGCATCCAGATCGCAGACAACCAGGCAATGGGGCCCTCGAAGTGTCGGGTGAATATCATGACGCTTCCAATCAGGCGCTTCGAACCAGACAACTCCCTGCGAATGCCCGCGAGAGGCAATAAAATCGGTCTTGCCGTCTCCATTTACGTCGGCCGGATGAATGTTCGTCGCACCCGGTTCAGTAGCTGAGATCAAATGCCTGGTCCAAACATGCTGGGGGTTTCGAGGGGCCTCCCACCAGGCAAACCAGTTCCCCATACCGCTACTGTCTTGCGGCCCTCCTTTGGCACCACTGGCGGCGTCAGGACGGCCGTCACCATTGACGTCACCCAAACCCAAATAGTGGCTCAAGCCGGGCGCATCTCCGCGAGCAAATACGGTGCGGTCCCAAGTCTCGTTCGTTGGCTTCGGTCGCCGGTACCACACCAGCGAATTCTTGAAAGGCCCCACCGGCTGCGCGCTGTTCGCCAAGAGGTCTAGTTTCCCGTCGGTATCCACATCACCCACCAGCAGTCCGTGAATCCCATTGACTCGGTTATCAATCACACGCATCTTCCAACGGTCTTGTAACGGCTGGCTGGGACAGTCAAGCCAATAGATTAGCCCTGGGCTGTAGCGCGCACCGATAAAATCCGGGTCTCCGTCGCCGTCGACATCCATCGTCTCACTATGAATCAATCCCAGCGGAGGTTCCGCCTGTAACACAATTTCATTCCAATTCGGAGCCACCAACAGCCGGGTCACATTCCCCGCGTTACAAATCACGTCGACCCGTCCATCGCCCGTGTAGTCAGCCGCAACGGCAGTCGCACAAGATTCACCTGAGTAGACGACTGTCCGAGGCCACAGGGTTTCAGCAGAGACAGAGAATGTCAGACAAGCGACCAGAAGCAGCGTCCCGCAGGCGTATCGACGTATCTCTAGCACCTTGAATTCCTCCAGAGTTGGAAGCGCAGGGCAATGAAAACCAGGGGCACGAAAACACTGCGCTTTGCTCACCGCGCGGGGTCAACCGGTTGTGCGCAGCCACCCGGTTGTCGAAGTCACCTGCCAAAGTACCAGACGAAACCAGCTCGCTTACTGGTAGTCCCCTTGCGAAAGCACGTAGTTCGGGTTTGGCATCAGGGACTTCGTGCCCTTGGGAGTCATTAATTGCTGGTAGACGATGTAGTCGATGTTCTCGTTGACAAAAATCACATTGCCGTCGGACATGGCCATGTTGACACCACCGGAGTGGTAACTGGAAGGCCGCAAGGTCTCGATAACCTGAGGCATATCTTCCTCACGAAATTCGACATCAATACCGTTGACGAACAAAGTTGTCGAATTGATCTTCATGTCATTGTGCGCAAACATCGCACCCGTCGTGTTGCGAACCGCACTACCATCCGGTTGCTGTAATGCGTTCAACCAGCAAAACACATTAGACGGAAGAAACGGATTCAGCGTCGTATTGATCGGGCTCCACACCTGCCCGTAGGGTTGGAATAGGTTGGTCGGATCGTAGAAGAGTTTGTAGCGGGGTTCGTAAAACTTACCCGGCATGTACCAACGGTTCGCCTGGATGTTCTCACTCAACAGCACAGTAGTACTCAATCCGTCGGTCACATCGGTCGCGGTCACAGCGGCCCGAATTCCGGGTCCCCGGTCCCGAAAAATGCCGTTGGCCGCATCCTGTGCAGGCGTCCAAGCCACGTCCGCAGCAATACCTTTAATGCCATTTACGTCCACAAAACGAGCGGCCGAATTGTCGTTGCGATATTGAATCCAACGCGGAAAGAGCCCGGCGTTCGCGACATAAGATGCACCCGGCCCGCTATCAGACAACTGCTGACCACCGTTGACAGCCTGCGCGGCCCATATCACACCCTCATTGATGTCCGGTCCCTGCCCTTTGTAGAGATTCCCGGAAGGACAGATCCAATTCGCCACATGAGGTGCCAACAAGGGATTGATGACCTCCACACCGGAACCTCCCAACGTCGTGTCAAGGGTCACCATCCGCCACACATTAGGATCACTCCAGCGATCCCGAATGTCCTGGCGACCATATTCCGCAGCAATGGCCACATACCAAGAAGCAGGCTTCGATAAGGGGAGATTACCGTTGGCGGTTGCTGTGTAACGATCAGCTGCCAACCCATCCAGTGATGGATTGACAAAGCCTGGATACTTCCGCTTTGTCAGCTCGTACTGGATGACACCAGTCGCCAATTGTTTCAAATTGTTGAGGCAGGTAGCTCGACGCGCCGACTCACGAGCCATCTGCACCGCCGGCACGGTGAGTGCCACCAACAGACCAATAATGGCGATCACCACCAACAGCTCGACCAAAGTAAATCCCGCTCGTTTTCGCCCCAACATGGCGTCTCTCCGAAGATCCCAACTCGAATTGGCTGACAAGATGCCTTGGACAGGCAAACTGCATTATCGCCTAT